>Ga0123357_10001090_pt1 | contig 28058 bp, 21 predicted proteins | sample TergutEmb28metaG_FD_89873 | JGI IMG/M metagenome (GOLD analysis project Ga0123357, IMG submission 89873) | Embiratermes neotenicus P4 segment gut microbial communities from Petit-Saut dam, French Guiana - Emb289 P4 | ecosystem: Host-associated > Arthropoda: Insects > Digestive system > Gut ...
GCTGGTTCACAGATGTGAAAAGTGTGTTGAAGTAAAGGGAGATTATATTGAAAAAAAGCAAAGTTGTTTCATTTCTGTCACCTTTCAAAGTTGGTCAGGCCGGAAACTTATGGACCCTACCACATATATCACAATTTCTCTACCACTAACAGTTAACTGCCTTCCCAGCATTGCCATGCCTGAATTAATAGAAATGAGTAATGTAGTACCAGTAATAGAAGTCTCACCTGCTCTTTTGCTCTGGTACGAGTCCTCATCCTCCCTGGAGATTCATCAGGTGAGTCCATCTGAACGGGCCTGAACAAATATGGTGTATCACCACGTGTGTTGTTAGAAGTTGCAGTGACAGGAGGCAGCTCCCCATACTTTTTACAATAAGCTCGGCAGTCTGAGCACAGGAGCGTCCGACGATCCTTTCCAGATGGCTGCCAGTCACGTGAATCTAGCCAAAATGGCAAAGGAAAAGGTTAGTTATTTCACTGTGCATATGATTTTTGGGATATTCCCAAAATTATGCATTTGTAATGGGAAATTCTTACAATTATACATTTGCCAAAGTTGCCGCAAAATTGTTAAGTTTGCCTTGAATCAACTGATACAAAATTCCACAGTGCCAATAACTTACTTGTAGCAAAGCAGTGTTGACACCTATATGCATGGTCCCGTGAATCTGAATCATCCTCAGAGTTCTCATCTTCACTGCCAGAACTGCCCTCACCTGGAAAAAAAGAAAAAAAGAAAAAAAAAAAAACCACCAATTATGCACAACTGCAAAGTAGAACACTTCCACCATGTACAGAACAGCTGTCCATTTCCATTCCACTGTTTCTGAAATTGTGGTCCATGATAATTCAACCTTTCTATACAATAACCTTCAGTTTTCAAAACCTTATCATTTCATTCACACTCCACTGTTATTTCCTGATTTGTTACAATCCTAGCTTCAAATAACAGGAATGTCTGCCAATACAAATAATATATCAGTTTTCAAAACCAAGTATGTGCATTGGAACACTTGTCAGTGATGTGGTCCACAATCAGCCTTATGTCAATAGCTGCTGGTAGTCAATTTGTTGCATGGCTGCAATGTTTCATAATTTTAGTAGACAAAACTACTCAGTGAGAAAACAAATTAAAATTTTTTGGATCCAGCATATAAAGATTTGAAACACCATAGAGAGAAGCTTAACTGCATTAGTGTTTCTATAACAGGGCACAGTAAAGGAAACTAAGGAGGGAAGAAAGCTTAAGCTCTATAAGGTAATGTCAGTTTGACACTCACCGTATGAAGTGAAACTTTTATAGTACAAAGAGTGATATAAATATACAGGAGTAACATGATATTTCTTACAAATGTGACAGGACACATAAGATTTCAAATCTTTGATCAGTTCGAGGTACAATCAACAAACAATCCCAAATAAACATCAGGTTTATTAACACGGTTACAAGTTTGGCGCACATACGCGATCTGACTGTCCATACAATATGCACGTCAAAAAATTTCCATAGAATACAAAAGTATGTTCTAGAACTGTAAAATGACATGAGTGGTTACATGCCAAGGCATGTAACCACTAAGATATAAGTAATCAAATCACTATTGTCTCAGATGTGACACTGTGCAGTCTGGAAGTGTTTCCAAACCAAAGTGGACTCCTACTTCCAAATGCTGGTGACTACATGGCTTCCCACACCAGAAGACACCAATCTTCATAAAACTAAAAGTGAAAAAACATATCTCTCCAAAAATCAATGGGAAGACAGACTAGCTATAGTTTGGGAATAACTGTGGCTTCTAGAAGCTGTGTAGATGAATGAGAAACAAAGCTGCTGAGCTCAGCCCAACTATGTATTGGTCACAGTACTATCAAACATGCTTTTGAACTAGCACTACAATTATGACAGGTGTTGGGGCCGGAAATGAGTGTGACAACCCTCTTAGCCTAAAGTAATATTTTGGTCTATGTTAATTGTAAAACTTTAGTGACAATCCTATCTTACAAGTTGCCTAACCATTCTGTCAGTCCCCTAGTACTCTTACGGCAATTATAACAGCTGCGACAAACTAAGCCAACCAAGCAGCAGCAGGAACCAAAGATACAACACCACTACTACCAAATATCACACCTCTGAATAAGTATGAACCACTTCCACTGCCCAAACTTACAACTTACGCCTCTGAAATCTACCACAATACTGTTCTCCAAGTTCTTTCCATGAAGTTTTAACTAAAATTCAGTAAGCATCTCCTTTCTCCTCCAATCATTTTTATGCCAACTCCATTACAATCTCTCTCAAGAATAAATGCTAAACTTTCCACCTAATTACACCAACCACATCAAATTCTGCTCATCCGCATCTTTAGATTAAGGCTAGAAAAGTACCATGCACCTGAAATAATGTGAAATGCCAACTTGATGCAAGAAGGTAATTTTATTGATGTATTTGTAGCTCGACATGTTTCGGGCACATGCTGTGCACAGCACCATCCACACCGTAAACGCAACCTACGCAGCGGCTCTTAAGACCACCACCCATCCAAAAACTTGGTGCAGAAAACCATATGCTGAAACTCAACATCTAATGCTCCTGATGATGGGCGTATGTGCGCGAAACATGTCGAGCTAAGAATACATCAATAAAATTACCTTGTTGCATCAAGTTGGCATCCCACATTATTTCATGAGGAAGATGCACGGTCAAACAACCCTCAAGCACCATGCACCTGTTTTTGTTGACTCACATCCAGCTCATGGGAAAGTGCATTTCTGGATTCTACTTGCTGGCTCATAACGGAGGAAAAGTTGCATCACCACTTGTCTGAATGTGGTAATGAATCTGAAGGCCATATTATGAGATCTGAGGTGCTCATGCTAATGTATACTGAGATTAAGATAATTTGGGATATGATACCATGTGGTCTGGTAAATAGGTACCAGAGGTTCAAAGGAACCTGCTGCCTCCATCTTCAAGAGAGGTGAAGGCAAAATGTTGCTCCAAAATGTTGGTACCTAATGTTCTGAGTGAGGGAACAGTGTGGCCATCCATTGTGGTATTTGTGCTTCACAATCCAATGCCAAATTCAGATGAAGTGGAAATATTAAGCCACTGTCCTGACTTTATCTACTGATAAGATGGTAACCCACCAGCAAGCTTGCTTACAGGCTACAGTGCTTTCTTGAAACTTCGGGTACAGGCGTGCACACAGACGTCCCTAACTGGGAGCAGGAAATATGCAGCTGTCCCTAACTTATAATGGGGAGAGCACCAACCAACCAAATGCCCATTAGCTCAGTGACACAAGCATCATGCAGCAAATGATGTTCAACCATATATGACAAATATATTATCAGGATACAAATTCTTGGCATAGATGGGCTTATTTTTCTTTGCTATCACAGCTAGACTGCCTCTCAGGTCCATTCATTTTCCTATCCAATAGGTACTAGAGTAAGAAGGCAAGAGTAGGGCACTAAACATTCACTAACGAGAGGTTAAGAAAGACTAGAGCTAGTGACAGTCACATAAGGTCAAGGTTCATGTGGGCTGTACAGTAACTCTTTATTGTCAGAGGTTCCAATGGAATTCAAAGCTTGCAGGTTCTTTTAGTCTCATTACCACTGTACTAAATTTTAACCTTTAGTATACGGCATTTTAAATGCCACACTTCTGCTGCAGCCACAGCATTGTTCAATTTAAATGCCCCCTGTAAGACAGTACCTTCCCTTTTGGATGAAAAGGATACAAACTTAATGGGACAACACTGCCCTGTTCAATCATTAAAGGTTAATAAAGGCAAGCAGTCTCAATGCTTAACTAACCACCACACCATGAAGCATATAGGGAGCACAGTACAATTGTACACATTCTTAGCCTTCATACTAGATGGACGTGTGTGGCCAGCTTCATGCCCCAGCTGTATATCACCGGAGAAAAAGCATCCAGTACCCAGTCAATAGGAGGAAGGCTAAGGGAAAGGGGGTTCAGAGCCAATCTCAACACAGTAGTGACAAACAGAAAAATCTGTTACTGCTGTGAATTAATGATGAACCTAGAATTTAATGAGATCTCTAAATATGACCTGGATGTGCAATACACAAAGTGGTGAAGTTTCTAGTGTTCGGAATTAAGGCTGGTACATGGAACCCTCAGCACAGAAGGCAAGTGTATGAGATCTCTGACAGTCCACACCTATTGTGATGTTCATCATCAACATAACAATTAATCATCAGATCCTACTCCAAGTCAACAGAGTAAGAATAAAGAGGATTCCACAGCTAAAACAGCAAGGGAAGCACTGCAGCCACAGCTCTATGTCACTTTTCATGAACTTACCATGCTCCTTGGGGTTGGGGGATGGTCTAGATGATCCCATGGCTGCAAAACAAAAAGAATCACATCCAAACTGGCACTCTGGGGGGTACGCATACATTAGTCAGAAAGCACAGCATTTATTACTGAATGCAACCGTTTTAACAAAGCCACCAAAACCATACAAAAGCCATTTCACAAGCAGACAGGAAATATTTTGGCTGTTTTACAAACTGTGAACTTCTGCCTCACAAAAAAACCTGAAAACATAAATGGTCCTTTCTGATGTTAAAATTTTGAGAAAGGCTTTGTATAAACCCTATGTGAAAGCAAGTTTTTAAACTGCACCTGAATTTCCCATGTGCAGCAGGTCATAAAATAAACAATACTTACTGAATTTTAAGCTGGAAAGTCCAAGTAAAAAAGGGGGGGTTTAACAACAAGTCTATATGTTCTTGTATATGCAGTTCTGATATATCCAGTAACTGTACATGAGGACTAATTAAAATTTATTTATATCAATTTTGAATAATTTCTTACTGATGGTTCACGTATTCTTCAAAATAGGTTCTTAATTCTCAATCTGATTTTAGAGAGTGCTTAAAACATTGGACGGTAACCACACACGGCCCTTCTCAGAACTACATGTTGCTAATTATCACTGCTATGTGCCGTTCCGTTTGGATTCAATCCACTGTCCAGCCAGCCAGGATCACAAACAACTCTTTCCACACAAGCATCATATGTTCAATACTGCTGTTCTGAGACTGTAAGAAAGGGTTAACCTAACCTTACATATAGCCACAACTTGCTGTTAAAGCAGGGGTCAAAACGTGCAGGTATAGTCCACAGAACAATATCCATTCCAGAAAAGAAACCTGGTCTACCCATGCCACTGTAGTTGCTCCACACCAGACAACTTATCACACCATATTACTACTAGCATTATCATCACCATTACTACTACTACTACTACTACTACTACTACTACTACTACTTCTACTACTGCTGCTGCTGCTACTGCTATGCTTGATGTTTGGACAGGCAAAACTGTCTCCCATACCTGCAACCTCTATGGGCCCAGTGTCCCTCCCTCAAACAGGTGAATGAATATGGGACATTTGTGACATGATGACAAATGGGGTAAGGTCAAAGATAGAAGAAAAACTGTCTGGTGCCACTTTGTCCACCACAAATCCCAAATGGACTGCCCTAGGAATTAACCTAACTTCTGCTGTGAGAAGCTGACAACAAACTGCTACACTATCCCACAGTCATGAAACAACATAGAAGACACAGTGTAAAAAAAACTGTCCCTCATATCAAGGGATATAAAACAGAAGGCATGTCAGCCAATTCTGAGGCATGTTTGCAAAGTTCCAAAAAGTGTCTCTTTGCTTCACCATGTTTATCCATCCATCTGCACAGAACAAATTAGATCCCTATGGACAGATTTTTATTACATATCATATTGGGTGGTTTTACTACAATCTGTCAAGAAAATTCAAGTTTTGTTAAAATCAGAAAAACATAACAGGAACTTCAGGTCAAGACCTATGTACTTTTTGGACATGTTGGTTATTAGTGTTATCATGGTTTCCTTCAAATAGAATCGACAGCAGTCTGCTGTATTTCTTCATCCTTCTTTCTTCCTCCTCCTCCTCATTTTTCTTCTTGTTCTTTCCTCCTCTTCCTCCTCCTCCTTCTTCTTCTTCTTCTTCTTCTTCTTCTTCTTCTTCTTCTTCTCCTCCTCCTCCTCCTCCTCCATTCACATCAATACGCTGGCTTCTGTATGCACCAGAATTCCTATCTAACGCTAACTGCCATCAAATATCAGGGTTACCATCCTTCCTTACTTGCCACAACTTAGTATAAACAATACTGTTAACTCCCAGATTCATACAAAGAACACCATACTCTTATACTCTACAGCAAAAAATAGAAAGGGTGGTGCATGTGAGCCCATGCGCTCACATGACAAAGAGAGAGAGAAACTTCCTGGTACACAATAAAGCTAAACGTTCCATGTCACCACTGTGAACATGATAAATCAAACTATATGACTGTCAGCCTACTAGCTGTAGTATAGTGTGGTGTTCCACTACACAGATGGTATGAAATGCCCCTCACATGCATTTTCACACTGTTCACAACTGCCAGTATACAGTAAACACCCACTTCCCAACATTCCTGGGTCAGCCTGTAGTGTTGCAGCTTCAACCAGGAAGAACCATGGCTCAGCCACAATGCATAATGTCTGCCATATGGATCCTAATACTTGTAATCTAACATTAATAAAACACACGGCCAGTAAGAGTTCAAAATTCTAAAATTAACTAAGAATACAGCAATACATATGCTGCAGACATAACGACTAGAGGCTTAAAGAATAACATAAAAAACTATCAGGTTTAGTTAACCCTTTAATGCCGAATGACATATATGTGTCACGCAGTGAGCCCTTTAAATAGCCGAATGACATATACGTCGCAAACTGTGTGTCGAAGTTTGGAGCAATTTTGTTCACTCCTATTTGGTTAAATGCTGTGGCTTGCGATGCTTCAGGACCCTTGAAGATGAGGCTTTCATAAAGGAGCCAGAATGTACCTCCTCTACCTTCTAAACCCCTCCACAAACACCAATATATACATACACACTTCGTAACTGCGTATTTTTCCCAGCTGACTAATATGGTTCTGACACTGCTTGCTACGGTTATCACTTGCTCTGGAGTTCACTGTGGGTTGAAATATAAACACTGGCCTATGAAGCAAAAAATCTTTCTTGACCAGAAAGATTTTCAGTGGCGTACTGTACGCATATAATTCAGACAAAAGTAATGCTAAAAAATCGGATATACCCACAAATATCGATGTTTAGAGCTCCAGGATGGCCCACAGACATGCCTCTTGTAGTGCTGGGGTAATCTGTGGGAGTTGTGCGGTAGTAACATGCAACACACACCTGTCATTCTACTAAACACTTCTTGGCACCCCCTAATAGCTGGAAGTCATACAGCTGTCACATCGTAGGTTTATATCTGTTTTGCCGTCACTGTTCATATCTAAGCCACATTAGGCTCCTAAACCATGCCCAGTCATACAGAGGAGTGTAAATAAGGCAGACCATTGTAGGTGTCTATCGCAATGGCCGAGGAAAAAATAAAACTTGACGAGGAAGCCATCAGTGAAGTTCTGGTTGCTGACACCGACTCTGGATCAGGTTCTGAGGCTAGCAATTTTGAAGACTATTTGGAGGAGGAAGAAGAAGAGGATCAACAACAACAGCAGCAGCAACAACAACAACAGCAAGCCTCAGCAGAAATCGAAATACAGGCTGCAACAAGTGGCGGATTACCAACCTGGGAACCGCCTCAACAAAGGAACACAAATATTCATCCTTTTGTTGGTCCAGCAAAAGGTGTGAAGAAAAGTGAGGCTCCACACACCAACAAAGACAGCTCACCACTGTCTGTGTTGATGTTGTTTTTCACAGAAATTTTTCATCTGCTGGTTGAAAAGACCAACGTGTACTACCGGCAACACTTAGACAGACAAGCCAGACCTAGCCGCCAACTGAAATTGAAAAGGAGTGAAGTAAGGGGTGAGGATGAGGGGAGGTTTAGTTTGGAAGGACAGATGAGAAGTTTACATGCTGACTAAAATAGACCCACCACCAGAAGGAAATTTTTGTGACAACAGCAACTGCCCCATGAAACCTAACATCGTGGAACAGTACAACTGGCAAATGGGTTACGTCGACAATTCTGATCGTATGGCTAACAGCTATTCGATGAGTCGATGTATCTTCAAGTGGACCATGAAATAATTTTTCCACTTTCGGGATCTAACAGTACTCAACAGTTGGATACTGTTATCTTCATGTGGGGCTAAATATACCCACCAAGATTTCAGGCTCCTTCTGGTGAGGAATTTGACTGAGGAAGCTGGAAAGAGCCAAGATTGCCCCACCCCAGATTGGTTGGAAGACCAAGTTTGGGTGCAAAAAATGTTTTGCGACTCGAGAGTCACCTTAACAAGCACTGGCCAGCGAAATCGTCACCCCAACTCCGCTGCCGTCTGTGTTCTTCTCGCGGCCAAAGAGAGGGCACAATGCATAAATGCGCCAGATGTGATTTGGGCCTGTGCGTGGTGCCTTGTTTCGAGGAATATCACACAAAAGTAAGTTTGTAAATCACTCTCTTTGTGAATAATGTGTGTCCTGATAAAAAAGTGATCCAAGGTGTCACAGACCTTCTGCAGCAACCAGAATTATGTGAGTAATGAACTATTTACACCACATTATACAATGCATGCGATTCACAGGACTAAATTTATTATAAAAATAGGTGAACATTTTTTTTCTGGATTAACCAATTCATAAGCATTTTATTAAATCTGAAGAAAAAGTCTGTGAGATATGCTTTTTTTCTAAGAGTAAGAATTAAAATTTAAAAGCCCCAGTAAAAAATTCTGGCAGGCAGCGTTGCTTGGGGGGATTTAATTCAACGTCAAAACGTTAACTTCTTCAGCAAAGACTTCCCTTTAGGAAACACTATATAACACAGTAAAATACATAACCTTTAGTCCATTCATAAAATTCTCTCTCTATCCTGCAGGTGTCTGATCAGTTCTATACAAAAGTGGATTTTCTCTCTTTTGTTCACAGCCAAACAAACACCATAATATCACTTATAACTGAAGGTGCTCAACAAATGGCAGGGAGGTAAGTAGTTATAGCATAACCCACAACCCTTTACACATAATTCAGTTCAACGCAATTCTGTAGGTGTTTATTAATGTGCTGGCCCAACAGCAAAAGTGCCAAATAATAATAGTAATAACAATAATAATAATATCTTCTGGGATGTGACACACTGCGGTCTGGTACCTACCTACCAAAACTACATGGAACCACTTCCCAGGAGACTACAATCTTCACAGTCACTGCCATAAACACCAAACCTCACAATAAAGAAAATGGCAGAACACTCTGATGCCTGAAACTATCCTAAATATTTATTTAAAAATTAATTTCGTACCGCACAGAAAACAGTGTTTCAACTACAAAGACAGAGCAGTTAATGCTGCATAAGGAAATAATCCCTGTTTACTGTGACATTCACACACAACATACACATACCCAAGTGGGCAAAGTGAATAATTTTTTAATGTTAAAGCAGGCGGTTCATATAGCCTTCACTGTACTTTGTAGGATAAATTATGGTACTGGGGACACATAAAAATGGTGAAAACATGAAACTGGTAATATCAAGGCTCCAGTGACACTGAAAGGTGAAGGGTTATGAGGCTATTGTCAACAAGTAACCAGTCTGGTTTCCAACCTGCCTGTGAACTGAAACATTAGTGTTACGCACCTGAACCCACTGTGGCAAGCAAAAGGAAGTCTTACCCTGCAATTGAAACATCCACAGGAATTTGACTGCCTGTGCAGACACACAGACACATTTCCATACAGTGTTCCTAAGTATTGCTGTGTAGTAGTTAGTACTCCTGTCTCATATTCAGAAGGCTGTGGATTCAAAACTCAGCCAGGACACTAACTCTTCAGAGGCTCGAAAACTGATTTTGACACCTAGTCCTATTGCTAAGACTAGGTTACTGTCCTTTAACAGAATGCAGTCCAGGGCTGCTACCGGCCTCCTTACCGGACATAACGCCCCGAGAACACATCTCTGCATAGTGGGGCTGATTGATAGTCCCTTATGGAGAAGGTGTGGAGTAGAGGAGGAAACCTGAGCTCACATTTTTGTGGGTGTGAAGCCTTGGCAGTACTCAGACATACCTATTTGGGTTCTTGTTTCTTGGACCCTGAGTAAATTAGAAGTCTAAGTCTAGGGATAATCTGGGACTTGGACATCAGTTTAAGAGGTACAAATTGCCTGTCAAAAAAGCCTACGTGCATCAGGGCTAAAACTCACTTACTATTCTATTCCATTCTATTCTATTCTAAGATGAAGAACTTTTCTACAATATGGAGTCCACTGCTAAAATTCTGATGAGTATAATACCAAGTGTAGCAAACTAGGGTGATATCAAGGCTTCCAGAGAGGCTGCACCCTATTTCTTACTAATAGGAATGCATTCAAACATTCACAACAAAATGGAGATGTTAATAACACATTACTGGGTATTGTTCCACTGGGTTATAGATAAACATGCTATTTTAATCTGTATATCACCCAACTAGGCAATGCATCTTGCCTTCCAGGAGTATGCCACAATTATGAAACAACTTGGTGCTTACGGTAGGAGTGGAGAGTAGCAGTGTGGAATGAAAGACATACAAACAATAACTAGGACAGACTGCGAAAAACCACATAAACCTGTTAGGATAGCTGGTCAGTGAAACAAAATTTCAACACAGTCACTGAGGAACACAAAGCAGAGTGCTAACCACATATCATGACACTCCATAACACAGCTGCCTGAACACTACAGCAAAATGAGACATGTACCACTAGGAAAGAAAAGAAACCCCCCTACCCCACGGCTACAAAGTGATGCTATGTTTGCCATATCTTACCCTCCACTGTGATTTCAATTGCAGGGAAAATGCTTTTCCCTGCAAAACAACCCACATGCAAAGCAATCTTGTAAATACCTGCTGGTGAGCTGGCATCTGCCTCCTTTGGTTGACCACCCCTTGTGTTGCGTGTGTTGCGGATGCGACGCAGTGACTGCTGCCTCCTGTTCCGTCGATGTGGACGATTGTTGTTGGCACCAGGAGTCTTCTTCCACAAATAATAAAACTCAACCAACTCCGGCTGAAATGCAATCAAATTTCCATGACGTCTCAAACTTTGTTTTCAGTAGCCCTTCAGGGCATCTTATTAACATACCTCAAGCTTGTCACCTGCAAGTATTAATTTTGAACACCTGTAAGTAGTTAAGATATACTGTAGTGTTAAACTCTATCCCACTGAATAACTTTCAAATTGTTTTACTTCTTGTTCCAGCTGTCAAAACTAACATACATTTGTGTCCAACATGTTCTGGCTATTCAGCAGTTCTCAACATTAACTTCTAATATTGGGTACCATTAAAATGATCCAATCTTACATTCCAAAATTTAAAAACATTAAAATATGTCATCTATAAAATCCATATACATCCCAGGATAATGACACATTTTAATGGTGATGTATTTTAAACCCAACAGCTTGATTATGAGTGTTACAATGTACATCCCAGAAGGACTGCTGAAAACCTGAAACATGACATGAACACAAACACATTTTAGGTGTATCTGACAGGACATGTAATTCAAATATGTAGACATAATCTCAAATGTTTTAATCACTGACATGGTATGTGGATGCCATTATACTATTAAGTGTTCCGTGCAAACAAACACAGCATACTTTTAACGTATATCAGATCCTCACAACAGAACTGCCCTTCACTCAGAACTCTAATCGGCAGCAATTTTTGTACTACTGACAGCAAGAAATTAAAAAAGCATGAGTGTAGAGTAACTTCAGTTGCTCAAAAGCCATATAAAATATCATGAAAAATTGCCATCTACTTAAACAATTACTTTATAAAAGTGTGATACACATAAGACATTATTTAAAATTTTGTTGTGAAAATCTGCCAATTACTTTTAAAGATCTGATGTTTTCACAGCAGTGAATATGCAGGTTTCATAACAACATGGTACTGGAACACAGTTCTACAATGGTCACCTACCAACAAGGTGTTCACTCACCGTATCTTTGTGTGGTAAAAGATCCTTCCGAATTCTGAAGAAATTCTTTCCAAACTGACGAAGACCTTTCACAAACCGTTTCTGTAACAGATTTGTGTCACTTGTATTTCAATACGCTACCACTGCAGGCTGAACACACAACCAAAATTTGCTCTTGAAATGCAAATAATCCTTACCGTCTCTTCTTCAGTCCATTTCTTCTCAATGCCTTTAGGAACTGGACACTTTACCAGGGCCTGGAGGGCTTTGCCTGGGTCATAGCCAGAATCATGCAGCTGAAACGAAGCATACAACACACCTTATTTATTTGTGGTTTAGTTAAATGACAATGTCAACAGCATGGATGATATAATACTGAATGAAATGATCAATAATGAACTGTAAAGAAAAGTGCAATAAAGGTGTTGTGGCTGGAACTGGAGTACTACTTAGAAATTTGCCTGCAGAGACTCAACAAAAGAATAAAAAACTTCAATCATAACAGCCACACACCAGGATGAGATGTAAATCCAGATCCTCTTGAGCATTCAGCAGGAATGCTACCCAATCAAGTACCACCCTGAGGTGAGAAGGCATTAGAACACATTTTCCATTTATGGAATAACTTCTGCTAACTGCCAAACTGACCAATCACCAACTTCTTCAGTTCACCTTCATTGCATGAGAAAATGGAAATAAATCCCATGACACTACAGGGCTGGCAACCAGATGCCAATGAAGAGGTAATGGCATAACCAATCAAACATGAGGCAATGAACATATAAATGCAACACTAAGATGCATTCGCATAACCATCGTTGCCATGGAAAAATAGAAGGTATTACATATTCTGTGTGTGTGTGTGTGTAGCCTTAGTCATCCAGCATGCAAAGCCCACGTGCCCTATTACATTGACATCTGTGGCCTGTCTGGCTCTACCATATTTCCATATCATTTCATAAATGGCAAACTTTTGGAAAAAAAATTTAACAGAAATCAGATTCACGAATGACGAAATGAAGCCCTTAAATCTTGGCTTCCAATATAGTATTGAAAAGCCACTAGCAGCGTTTTTCACAAATGCTCTAATAGAAATCAACAATGCAATAAACTCTTGGATGCCAAAATGCATAATACATACTGCATTTCAGCTACCAAAAAACTAAAACAAATCCTAAATTCAAATAATTCTTATAACATTTTACATAAAAGACAACTCTATATCATAAAACAACTAAAACAGAAGCTTGTAACAAAAAATGCAGTGCTTGTCCCAGCTGATAAAGGCAAAACAACCGAAAACACAGATACTAACAGTTATATGGAAGAAGTTCAACCATTTCTAGCAGTCAACATCTTCCCCACCCTTCCCTAGGATCCTAGTGAGAACTACCAAAAACTAATACACGAAACACTACCACAGTGCAGTACATTCACAGAAAAACACAAAATAAAATACTTAACCCAGAAGAAACCTTCACCCCAATACTAAAAACATAACTAAAATGACATAGATCTAACATTCCCATTCGTCCCATAATCAACAATCTTATTGCCCCCACGGGGATCGAATTCCGGTGGGGACGAGATTTTCCGCCTGTCCAGACCGGCCCTGGGGCCCACCCAGCCTCCTGTAAAATGGGTACCAGTCTTTCCTGGGGTAAAGTGCGGCTGGGGCATGCTGCTGACCACTCACCCCCTTCTAGTGCTGCAGTCATGGAAGAGAAGAGCTATACCTCTACCCACCCTCTGGGCCACACTGGGCCCATAACAGGATCACTTTACCTTTACCTTTTATATGATTCCAAAGATACATTCTGACGTTGTTACCACCAGTATGAACCAGATACACAAAGACATAAAACTTAATCCAACACATAAAGACACTGGACAAATATTTCTTCTTAGACCTGCTTCTAATTCAAAAACCATGTAAGATCGAAATTGACATATTCCAAAAACCACCAGGACAGACACAACTATCAATTTGTTCTGAAACCACCCTACAGAACGTACCACGTACAGATATTACATCACATAAATGTACTCACTTCCACTCACACCCAAAAGGAAACATAAAGAATGGACCATAATACATCGTGTGAACCAATAAGTTTCCACATACACTTATCCAAAAACTAAACTCCTAATTACAACAAAGACACAAGAACTATGACAGAAGCAATAACATTGTCAGAGATATAAAAACCTGGACAACTTTCACATATTAGAGCCCACTAATTCACAAGATTACCAGTCTATTTAAAAATACAAATGTGAAAATATCTGTCAATTGCACGAACACTATACACAATCTCACCAAACCTAAAATGAACAGTAACATACATGAACACAAAAAATGTGGGCTTTACAAACTCACATGCAATACATTTAAATTATCCGACATCAGACAGACTAGTCATAACCTCAAACAAAGATACCAAGAACACATAAGATACATAAAACAAAATGACATTCTACACGTCTTAACCAACAACCATGAACATGGACCCATTAATACCGCCATGTCCTTCCTCAAACAAATCACTAAAACCTCACTATTAATTCCTCATCAACAATATTATATCCAATCACACTATTACCACAAGGAACTCATACCGGAAAAAAACACAGTTGAAAACAACCCCATGTACCAGATGATCTTCAACCCCAGCATTACGTCACTATCAGCAATATACACCGATCAATACTATGATACTCTACCAACCTCCTAGACCTCAGTACTGAACACACCTTCTACCTACAAGGCTGCTTTTACTGATGGTATGTATGATCTCCCTTTATTTCACGTTCTGAGACAATGTACTGCATTTCTTGAAAACTTTCAAGGTAATATTTTATGGTTTTAGAAAAAAAGGTAAAGCTGTCCTGTTACAGGCCTGTAGTGGCCCAGAGGGTTCCAGGAAGTTAAGGTTCCCAGATTTAATGACAATGGCACAGGATGGTGGTAAGGTTTTCAGCCTTCTGCACTGGCTGCCTTTACCCCCAGGAAATGCTCCTGGTACTCATTTCTGTTAGAGGCTGAGTTGACCCCAGGGCCATAGTGCAATTAGGAGGATTTTATGTCAATAAAAAATTCCAATGACACCAGCTGGGATCGAACCAGCGACCATCCAATTTGTAGCATAGCACCTTAACCACTGTGCCATCATGGTCCCCTTATGGTTTTATACGTTTATATTTATATCAGAAGTTTTAAGTACTATGTTTTACATTCATGTTTAAAAAGTTCAGATATTTTATACTTAGATTTCTCATAAGAGCCTCTTACTGTAATTTCAGCGTGAAGAACACAATATACCATACCTATATGAAGACAAACCCTCAGGTTTGAAATATGTAGACTTCATAAATTAAAATATTAGTTTAGAAAACATGATATTGTTGTTTTATACTGAATAATTATATTACAATTCATGGCGAAAAAACATGAAAGACTTAAGTTCCTCATTGCATACCAATGTTTTTGATCTTCAGGGATGTGATTCCACAGTTTGCTACAAGGTACCCACATTCTCATTCTGTCTACCCTTACTATGGATAAATCAGGTTCCTGCATGTCGTGACACCTATCTACAAAACTACATGGCATCACATCTCAGTACACTGCAATTTTAAAGTAAGACATATGCAACAAAGACATGTGTACTCACAACATCCAGGGCATTTATTGTGGTGTCATCTCTGCTGGCAGCTACACAGCCATCATCTGGAGAGCCTCCATCACACATTCCTGCAAACGCTGCCATGGAACGCGCAGCTCGCAGGTACATGAGAAGGTCTCCATCCAGTGTCATGGCAGGTACCCATCTCAAGTCCTCCCGTTCTTTGTTCAGGTCAGGATCAGGAACCAGTTCTGCCATATCTGGACGATACTCTGGCAAGCGTGCCTGGGTAGATGTAACACAAGAGTGAGGCTCATTCTAGGGGTGTGTTTTTATTATTCATGACAGGTATATATGAAGTACACAGCCAGCATAGACTGAAATGCCTTTCTGACTTTCATCAAAATTGCCAGCTGGTTCAGGAATCATTTAGTGAGGATGGGGAAGACACAGAAAGACTGTAAGCAGAACACAGGTCATATAACTATACCCAGAACAACAGCATTTTGCTGCCCTATTACCTGGTGTGATGGTCCTACTCGGATCTCTCCTTGTGTGGAAGCCATTGCAGATAATTCCTAAATTAGCTCGCCATAACGACCATTATTTGTAGGTTGCTGGCTTCCTGTCAAAGAAAAATACAGACTGTGAGCTACATGAAATCTCTACATCTGTCAGTGAAGCACAAAACTGCAAATGCTTCAGAGATAAACCCTCTATCAGTTCAACCAACTCCATTATGAGTGGTTACCTTCATCACTAGATAGTAATTCCTAGAGTTCACCAAATCCTGAAGAAAGCAAGGAGCAAGAAAGAGGGCTCTCCTTTATCTTAGTTTCTTTATTTGGTTCCTTTATCCCATTGCACCTTCAGTGTCCGTCCCTCTGGAGTGCTCAAACTATGGATCCACCCACTCCACAACACTATTTCTACTGCCTCCTCATACCAGTTGCCTAACCATTCCCTCACTACACCAATCACCTAAGCCACTCCCTTCATACATAATGCAACCAGTTCTACCACACAACTTAACATTCTTGGACTACCTTGAAGATGGAGGTAGCTACCTGCATTGAAATGCTGGTAACTATCCACTGACATGGTGTCGTCTGCCAGAAAGCTTTAATCTTCAATGACAACATGGGAACCTGGGTTCAATCCCAGCCCACTCAGTCAAGATTTGTGTTGGACAACATGGTAATGGGAGAGGTTTTCTCCATGTAATTTGGTTTTCCCCTGGTGGTACCAATTCACCAATGCTTCACACTCATTCACTGTTCTATCAGTGTCGTTATAGAATCTTCACAAGTGACCGTGTAATTGACACACAAAATCAACAACACTGTAAAAACCTCGAATTACACAAGGTCAAGATATGGTTGGGCAGGACATGAAATTTTTTCATTGGTTGGGGCAAGTTTTCACATTAGAACACATATGTACCCATAGAAATTTAATACTTTCAAAATATGCTATTCTGATTTGCGTTACATGTAAGATATCCTGAGTAAGTCTCAGCTATCAGCCTGACCTCCACACAACTTTCAAAGGTGTAGGCATCCCATATTAGCAATACATAAAGCTACCTCTCTCACATACATCTGTACCCAATGTTCTTGAATAAAACACCCATATGCCTACAGACTTACACTGAACTATTGCTGTGTGTAGATTCAACAGAAAATTATTTGCACTTTTAATTAAAATATTCTACTACTTATTGCAGAAATTTTGAAATCTCTTATGCACAAGAATTAAGTTTAAAAATATTACAGTATAATTCCTTTAAACCCAGCATTCCTGAGAGTTTGACACTGAAGGAAAGTAGTCCCAACATAGAAAGTTACCGACCACCCATAACTTCTGCTGTACATATAAATTCTGTGATTTCTTAGCCCACTGAGCTATTATAATGGCTTAAAAAGAGCCAAAAATGAACATACAAGGTACTTCTAGCAAGAGGAAACATAACTTTGATTACCAAGAAACGTGAAGTAATTATAAGGTTTAAAAGCGACAAAGCTGAAGAAAGGTCATGGCTTCATACAATATTGGATTGTCAACTATCTATGATATAAAGAAATCGAAGGACCAATTACAATTGTTTATGCCATGAAGAAAAAATTGTGGATGGCCTTTTCAAGCATTATTAAACAGTCTAAACTGGCACAATTGGACAAGGTGTAACATGTATGGTTTATAGCAATGAGTTCTGATACAAACACCTGTGACTGGGACAATGATAATTGAAAAAGCTACATCATTTATGATGAAATGAAAACAAATAACAGGTGCACATTCTCTGGGGGCTGACTGTGAAATGTTACAAAACTAGCAGCTAAAGGAGATAAACAAATGAACCACTCCTATGATTAATTGTGAAGCCCAACTATAGGAGCAGTAACAAAAAATTACCTGTAAGAACTTTGGCCAGGATAGGTACTGTCCGATAATTCAGAATATTTGATAATCTGGCACCTGTCTGTTCCTGTGGGTGCTGAATTAAAGGAATCCTATGTATTAGAATTACATTCTCATCATGGATGTTTGACAGATTTAGTCCTCCAGTCTAACACTTGAAACGTTAAGTAGGTTCATGAAAAACAATTACACTGTCATCCACATCTTAGGTCTTGGGGTCTATTATGATCTTGTGCCAGCATCTGTGGGATCTAGCCAATGATAATTGTTCTTCTGCTTCATATGGATAATTTAGAATGGAATTATTGTACACACCTTCCAAGAACCCAAAGAAACCTGTTATTTTATATAAATTCACTTATATACTGCACATTTAGCTCCTTTATTACATAAATTCTTTTTATAATCCAAAAGAGGACATTACTGTGTCACTACTCATGGATTTCAGCAATTTGCTATGTAACACTGGTGCCCTAAACTGAAACAGGTGACAGGCACACCCATGCAACTTATCAGCAGGAAACTGATTCTTCTGTTATTTAACAGCATTCTTTAATTAAACTGCAGTACATTTTATCTTGGACATCCCAATGTGTTTTAGAGTATTACAAATTAATATGTAATTGTCATTAATACAACTGTTTATTATGTGTTACATATTAAGGACTGAGATCTCTATCTATCAACACATGTTACACATGCAACTGAATTTATTTTATGCCAAATACTGGCCTCAAAGTGATCTAAATGTGGGTTGATACATGTTGCCATATAATCCAAAAATCTAATACTAATATTAATAAACACCATGTCAATCACAATTACATATTAATTTTATGTTTTCCATTTCATGCATTATAATTCAATTTCAGTAATTTTAACCAGTTTTTAAAAATATTATTTTGAATCAAATGACAATTGTGTGCTTTTGTTGGTTAAAATTACAGAAATTACATACTAATTTGCACACTGTAGTAATTATACTGCTGAGCTCTAGAACAAGGTCTGCAAAAAGAGACAAGAATCCTTTAATCTTGATTTCAAACTTTCGCCATGTTCTGAATGTTGTATGCTTTCTTCTGGGTAATTCCCCAGTGTCTTAATTCAGACACTGGGGAATTACCTAGCAGGAAGCATACAACAAGAATCCTCTAAATTTCTAAAGAGAATGAAATGTAACAAGTGATATCTTCGACTCTAAAGACTGCTGTACATAACCAAAACAGGCTTCATGAACTATTGTTTGCACGCTTTATGTTCCTGTGACCATGCATCCTCACGCTTTATTGTTTGCACATTATACATGAGCAGAAACTGAAAAAGTTAACACATGCATGAAGCAACAAAGAGACGAAAACCTGAAAGCAAATATATTTGATAAAACAACTTAATGTAAGGTCACAACTTTAATGAAAGTAAAATGGCTGGTTATGAACCTAAGTGTTCCCATAAAAGCAGGGCATCTCATGAACACATGACAAAGCAACGACTGCTCCAGCAGTCTGTACCATGGAGTTAATCAGACACTGTATTATGAAGGAGATGGTCATGGCTAAATTTGTGGTACCATCATGGAATTTGCCTGAATGGCTGGAGGAAAACCACAAAAGACCTCAGGCAGCATTGCCAGAACCTAGGTTGAGATTTGCTCTCCAACCTCCCAAATATGAAGCAGAAGCATTACACATTCCATTTCAACTTTCTGTCTCTGCTTTGTACATAACTTCTGCAATGCCCAGGAAAATATGGAACACTAAAGTTCAGTATATCTTTTAAAAACAAGACATACACACCTTCAGAACAAAGACTGGGCAGATTTGGGAATAGGGTGCTGAGAACAACTGCACATACAATGGAGAAATTAACAGCAGGATGGAGAAAACTGCATAATCGAACTTCATCACTTGCATTCATCATCATATGCTATAAGCGTGATAAAATTATGTTGTGGCATATAACATAAGTGTACTCTAAATATCACATCTTACAAACGGGACTAGCACAGGGAGCTGTAACTAGCTGTACCTTGTTTAGCCTGTACATAAATGACTTAATTGGTGAGCTAAATTCCATACCTGGCATCAAATGTTTGCTATATGCAGATGACCTTGTTTTCTGGACTGAGGCAGATAAAAGAAAGGCTGAAGAAAAGACAGAACAAACACTAAACTAGACACTGGTCACACTTGAAGAATGGTGTGAAAGAAACAATATGAACCTCAAAAACAGCTTTCCAGTCCTTTTCTTTAGCTCACAAAACAATTCATCCAAGGCTGAGGTATAAAGGTGCAGTTCTCTCCCAATCAAATGAATTCAAATACCTTGGTGTGACCTTTGACAACAAGCTAAATTGGAAAAACCACGTGGACAAAGTCGCCTCGAGAGTCTCCAAGCGTATAAACATCCTGAAACGACTGGTAGGAAGTAAGTGGGGATGTGCGTGGTCAACCTTAAACCTTACATACCAAAAATACATTCTCCCTGTAATAACATATAGCTGTGAATCCCTAGTCACTGTTCAACCACATACACTTCAAGTGCTGGAGCATGCTCAGAACCAGGCCTTCAGACTGATAACTGGTGCAGTGAAAACAACTCCCATTGACATGATGCTCTTCACAACAGGCAATAAACCAATACAGGAATTAATAAAAGAAAAGGCAGTGCTGCTACATGAGAAGCTGCTTGGAATCCCAGGAGACCAATACTGGAAAATACATGAAAACAAGCCAAGAAATCTAAAGAAGCAGAATGGGTTTATACAGAAAGTAACAGAAATAAAGACAAAACTTCAGATTGAAAGCAAGCCCCAACCATTGCACCAACAGCAAAACCCAGTCAACACTGAACAAGTTGAATATCACCTACACCTGCAAAAAAACATAATAAAGGGAGAAACAGAAACACTTAGACACCTGGCCCTGGAAACAATGAACACCAGGTACCCCCAAGACAAGTAGTTGCACATTTTTACAGATGGCTCCCAAATAGGAGGATATATAAACGCTGGTGCTGGCATCCATTGTGAACTTTTCTCCTGCTGCATACCACTGGGACAACATTTGACTGCCTTTGATGGAGAAATTGCAGCTATACGTACTACACTATGTCTGCTGAACTTACACCAGAACAAATATGAAACAGCTTTTATCTTCTCTGACTCAAAGGCTGCAATACTATCTGTGGGATCAACAGAAACTAAGATAACAGAAGCCAGAGACTGTCAGGACCTAATATGACAACTTAAGGCAAACCACAAACAAATTGCATTGCAGTGGATACCAGGACACTGTCAAATCGCAGGGAATGAACAAGCTGATGTACTAGTTAAGAAGGGCGCCAAAATTATACAAACACATATTAGAGAAACATCCTACCACTCTATTAAACTACATTTAAAACAGGTATTCCAAAGTGTATACAGACATGAACTAGAGACAAGACTATCCCATAAACCGTAGAAACAAGAAATAGCCAAAATACCAAACTGGCCTAGAAGAAAGGCAGTTGCAGAATTTCGACTGTGCGTTGGGCATGATTGTTTGGGTACACATCTTCACCGCACTGGAATCCACCCTGACCCTTACCGAATGCTATGCAGCCTCCGCGAACCCATGGACAGAAACCACCTAGGACACTACTAAATACGACAGAGTGTGAGCGATACTGGGAGGCCAGGACAAAAATGATGGAAAATACTATTTTTGTGACTACTTCTTATCATTAGGACTTTCATATTTACTTTGAATGATTTTAGTATCTATACTGTAATTTTAACGTTTTACTTTTATTGGTCACATAGGTCAATAATAAATAGTCAATGTACCTGCCATTAGGAAAATAAATAACATAATATGAGTGAAATCAAAAGTCATTCAGAGTTTTGGTCAGAAAACCTGAAGTGACAGCATGAGATGAGTGGGTAATATTAAAACAGATCTCAAACTGGGTGTAAGGGCGTACAATAAATGAATGAGGCTTGGAATAATGACCAGTGGTGGGATCTGGTGAACATGATAATAAACATAAATAGCTGAGAGTTTCTGAACTAGTGGAGGAACTTTAGCTTTTCTAATATGATAATGTTTCACATATTTAGGTGCAACAATCTTTCCGTCTTCCTGTAATGTGACAGTTACAAAAAATGATGTCCATCTAGTATGCCACAAATCATGCACTTACATAATATTACAGTTTTATAGATCTCTTTAAGAAAACCATCAAAACCTTAACCTTTAAACAGTTATGTCAGTATTTAAATTTCAGAGCATGGTTTATGAACAATGTAATATTTGAACAGACACAGTTCATCATCACCACCACCACCATCTAGTTTGCAGGGTTTTACACCTTGTGACCTGTTCCAGTCCCATTAACAATCGAGAAGTCTTTTGAAGGGTTATCCTTTGCTTCGTTTCCCACATGGTTGAAATTTCATAATTAAGTGTGGTTGTCTGCCTCTATCCATTTTCTGAACATGCTGCATCCATTTATTTCTGTATGTATGAATTTTCTTTATAACTGGGTTAATTTTGAGTTCTGGTAAAATATCTTCATTGCCTTTTGTAATCTTGTCATGTGTATTTTGCTGTTCTCCTCACAAATTTCATTTCTATTAACATTATCCCAGATTTATCGTTCTCTATTTGCTGGAGTTTCACATCCATATAATAAACAAGGTAATGCCAAAGTGTTACATATTCTCAGTCCAGTGTATTTTTGGACTTCAGAGGGTTATAAAGTTCTGTTAATAATTTCCATTATCTGGAGAAATTTTTATATTTTAACAATAATATCGTTTTCATTCTGGTATGAAAAAGAGCAAGCTACATAACTGAAAGTGTTTGTTCTATAATATTACTATTTACTAAAATTTTACTTCTCATTGGATCCCTTCCTTTAAAAGCAACTGTTTTCATTTTGCTTTTTGAAATTTTTAGTCCATATTTGCAGGTAACCATCTCCAATTTATGTACAGAAATTTGTAGTGCATCATCTGAATCTGCCATTATAACTTGGTCGTCCATGAACAAACGTGTCTGTCTCTTATTTTTAAAAATTTTGATTCCTTTTATCTCCTCCTCTTTCCATTCTGTAATAATCTGTTGTATACACATGTTAACCTTTTGGTGTCAGAATTATTTTTTTAAATTTTAGCACACTCTGTATATAAAATGTGAATAAAACAGGAACCAAATGCGTTAGAATTATGAAACAAACTGCATTTTGAAGAGAAAAAAAAAAAAAACGGAGAGTATATACCATGTTTAAAATATTCAGTACCTGTATTTGTTGAATAAATATATAAAATGCAACGTTTAGATGTTAGCAGTGCGGTACGACCACTAAAGTGGTCGTTAGGCGTCAAAGGGTTAATTAACAAGGGTGAAAGGGATACCCTTTCCCAAGTCCTACATTAATTTTTATCGTTTGTGTCAGTGTGTCATCTAGTTTTATTTTTATTTTGTTGTCTTCATATATTTTTATCACAGCTGTAAGTAATAGATTAAGAATATTTCTCTCCTGTAAAATGCTAAATAGCAGAGGTCTTCTTACCTCATCAACAGCCTTTTCATAACTACAAAAGGAAATGTCTCTCTGAGTTATACTCTTTTCTTTTCTCCAATAGTATTTTTAAAGTAAAAGCTGAATCAATGCAAGAGCGTCCTTTTCTAAAGCCAAAATGGGTTTCATCTAAAAACTTTAATGAGTATCTTTTTAAATTTTCATTTAGTATTTTTGTGTAAATTTTGTAGCATGAAAAATTATGAAATACATGACATTTTGTGTAAAATAGAACAGAGATAATGCAGCATTTCTTACAAATGCGGTAAATTTCCTTATTACACACACACACACACACATATATATATATAATTTCTAGGGGTGTTCCTTTATGTCCTTTCACATATGCAAATGAGGGTCATTTAAAGATTAACAAACACAGGAATTCAGGAAATTAAACTCCAATACCAGACATCTTGTTAAACAGCACAACCTAATGTAACAAAGCTACCTGGAACTCCCTTTTCAGTGATAGTAAAAACAATTTTTGTGATAATTCAGTTCTGGTATCAACTTAAAATATTATTACAGTAACAAAACCTTTTAAACGTGCACTCATACTACAGAACTGACTCTCTTACAATTGATTTTCAGTCCGTTCCTGCAAAGACATAACCAACTAAGAGAAGATTTTAGATTCTTACAACAGTGACTACAAAGATTTCTGTCTTTAAGTCTGCAGTCTGGTAAAGTTTATATACATTACAGAGGAACTTACTGCTTCCATTACCTACCCAGATGAAGGAGACTGCAAGTTCTTCTGAAACACCAGTACACTGCAACCAAATGCCATGGTGTCACATTTCAAAAACACAAACATATCCTATAAAATAACCTAATTAACTCAAATGAACCAATCACTAAATTCAGCTCCAGTGCCAATATGAAAAACATGCCCTTCACAAAACACCTGTATTTTTTATGTTCTTGCACTGCAGTTATCACAAATTCCCACATTAGGTGCCCAGTATCCTATAAACTGGGCTATGGGATAAGTACCATACTAAAACCCTAACCAAAAACACTAACCTAAATGGAATGTTAAACCTAAGTGTTGTCAGATTTTGTAAGAAACAACGATACTCCACCTTCATTACAACAAGTGGCGAATGAGTGAAGTAAGAAATTATATGCTACAGGGTTGGCCAGAAAACATGCCAGCTCAGCTGGTGGAACTACAATTATCAGCATCGCATAATCAGAGATACTTAACACTTGTTAAGGACTGTTTGCAAATTCAATCAAATAATTAGTAATCACAATTATCACATTATCAATGTTTTACTGCTACATATTTTTGCTAAACATGACCCATCTTCAAGCAGTCCATTTTACAAATGCAAATTAATACATGACACACAGTGCCAAACTGATTTTTATTTATGAAATGGACTGCCTGGAAATGGTTAAGATACAGTACAAACACGAAGGCGTAAAGCAGAGATAGGAAAATAACTACTGCACTGAGTTTCTGCCTGATTGTGTTAGCAAATAGTCCTATTATAACACAATGGGATGTGCTGTTTAGAGACAGTTGTTAAATAAACCACACATACATAAACTAATAAATATGGCTATACACTATATGAGACTACAGCAACAACATATGTACCCAGAGGTCATAACATTTCTTTCTGAAATGCTGTTACAAAAGTCTGGTCTGTTAACAGAACAATGTCTCTGTTCTGAGAACTAAGTTTCTGACACTGATATTAATGAAAACTCTGTTGTTAAGTCTGATTTAATTCAATTCTTGTGTAGGTTTACTGTGGTTCTCAAGTGTAGTTTTGTCAGGATATAAATTTAAGGATACATAAGGAATCCTGGTAAATGAAATAACAGCAGAATTACCCCATTCTAATACAGTGAACTAGGCAGACACTGGACATTCAAGAAAAAGGAACACTAACCTAAATCTGCAACATATGTGTGTATAACTGAACTTATATGCATGTGAAAAACACAAGTAACATATTTCATAATTTTAATAAGAGCACAAACAGTAACAAAGTTCAATGGAAACCATTAAGCACTAAAGCACAGCTCCCATTTTAACTAAGCCATATGCAAAAATTTAAGAATATGCAAATGTGAAGCCTTAAACTACTCTGCCCTGTACTGTATTTCACGACTGCTTCAATAATGAACATTAGCAATTCCCTAGCAAACTTAGTGTTTGCAGGGGCCTAAAATCTACTGTCATACAAACACAAATACAGCACGTTTTTTCATTAATTTCGCTGAACACAGCACTTTTACCATGCAGAAACTCTGTATCTACCAGGGCATCCTGTGAAAGTTGCAGTGCTAATGGCAACAATAAAGGAAACACTCTATATATAAATAAATAAACAATTGAAAGATCGCATGAATTTGCCTTACTGGAAAATATGTCTATTCACTTTAGGTCCCTTTGTTTCTTCAATAATATATATTGCATAAACCACATACCCTTTTTTAATCTAAGCAACTTCTATGAAGAATGCAGAGGCAAATTGGCTAAAAATGCACGTCTACGACTTTCAGTAAGTCGATCTTCATCATCTTGCACGCGCACGATTTGTCGAAGAAACTAATACAAATATAAAATACTATTTGAACATATTTAAAATACACAATAAACAATTTCGGGTCCCTAAACGCATCTGCATATATGACTAAATTCTTAAACTAATAGAATTTTTCTTTGTCTGTGAACACTATCTTTTGATCTCCTGCAAAGCCATCTTAGCCGCATAACCAAAATTAAATACCACGAGACGTTTTCAGTTTCCATTTTACAGGCATATGTACATTCAATTTACTTTCAGTGCTATAAACTATTCCATTTCAACAAATGAGAAGATTACTGATCCACACCATGTACGTCAAAACAATACAATTCTTCACTGGTGCTCGTGAAGTTTCGACTTTATTAAAAGGCGACGTGGCCGAACCTTGTCTTTTAATTAAAAACAACTTGCTACTAAACACACACCACTATCATGCTATTGCGTTACATAGTAATTATACAAATCATGTCACTTACATATAATCATCAACAGAGTTACTGACTCCAACCCCTTTAACACCAATCACACTTCTTTCGTCACGTAATGACATCCCTTTTTAGGACACTAATGCAGTACAGAATGAAGTCTCCGATTCTGTACATCGTAATACATTTCCTTTCAGATGCTCCAAAATGGAAGGAGGTATAACTACACGAATAAAAGAAGTATTCGCTGAAAAACACAAAGTTTTCCTGTCACGCGAATTTACAGCGTCACTTCCATTCTGTAATTACAATTTCCACTCGCAATCGATTCCTCCCAACCACTCCATTATCTCAAAACCGCGTTCTAATAATCGCCATTGTACGTTCATCTCTGTTGCGGCTTGCGGTTTTGAACAAGCGCTTTCTGTTAAAGTTTTTGACCGGAGCGTTTCAGAGCAAAAGTCCGATCTAAAAACTCGCCATCATTGATATTTGGCCTTCAATTCGAAGTCATTTTTGTCCGTAAATACATAGACACATGCCACGAATCTTGTTGAGATACGACTTACCTTTGTTGCGATCATCCATATTAAAAATGTAAAAATCCACCTAAACCACAATAGAACTACGAATTTTTGTGCGCAACCTCATATGAGTGAAATCAGGAAAAAAAGGAAATAATCCAACCTGCATACTAATCCGTCACTGATATAGGGTCTGTTCTGAACCAGTGCATTTCTGCTTACCCCCACCCGCAAAGTATTTTCTAGCTAGTGATGATCAATAGCTGTTTAGAAAAGCTTCGTCGCACCATGGCTGAAAAAAAAAAAAAAAAGTTTGCACACATACTTCTGCTGTGGACGATGCTTTATTTTAATCATCATATACTGAAATTGAATGAATCTCGTACCATTAATGCACATGGGCCACTTATTATATTAAACCGATGCGCAGAAAGGCTGACACACGCAACGGGTGCGGAAACGCCTGGCAGTAATCACGCGCCTCGTTTGAAAATACAGAACATCAGCGACATTAGAACACCAGTCTTTTACCATACTACATTGCATTACATCCCAGAAAAATAATTTGAAATTTGTTCTCATTGCAGTATGTTATTCTGGGTGTTGCAGCAAGTAAAAAATACAATTTTAAGTTGCGGTATTCCTATTGTGCTTCTAGAATACACAATAAAATATTTTCTTTTATGATATAAAAAATACAATTCTTTCAAACACTAGTTCGACCCATAGAAAATCGAGAATCATTTATAGAATGCGGATCTTGCTGTTGTGAATATTATCTTCCTTTTATTGTACAGGGGCATCAATGACTTTAAGATGGGGTACCAGCCTAGATGTAATATAGTGAAGGATGAGAAAGGTGACTTGGTTGCAGACTCCCACAGTATTGTGGCTAGGTGGAGGAACTATTTCTCCCAGCTA
>Ga0123357_10001091_pt1 | contig 28049 bp, 21 predicted proteins | sample TergutEmb28metaG_FD_89873 | JGI IMG/M metagenome (GOLD analysis project Ga0123357, IMG submission 89873) | Embiratermes neotenicus P4 segment gut microbial communities from Petit-Saut dam, French Guiana - Emb289 P4 | ecosystem: Host-associated > Arthropoda: Insects > Digestive system > Gut ...
GACCCTCGTCAACGCCATCCAGCGCGATGGTCGCCCCTGGACTCCCACTCTCCTTCCCACCCACGCGTGAACAAAATGGCCTTGACTCCAATCACACCTGCTTCCCCGTTCGTGCGCAGGAGGACGGCGCAGCCGGCCGACGAGCACGTGACAAGGGGAAGGCGGCCACGGCGTAGCCGTGGCGGTTGGGGCTACTTAACCCGGTCGAGTGCCAAGTTCAGCAACCCCACGTTGACGCGAGGCTCGCCGAGCACACCGAGATCGCGCCCTTCGGAGGAAACGCGCACGAGCTCTCGAACGCGCTCCTCCGAAAGCCCCCGCACGCGCGCGACGCGTGCAAGCTGGTATGCAGCCGCAGCGGGGCTGATGTGCGGATCGAGCCCGCTCGCCGACGCCGTGACGAGATCGACCGGAATAGCCGCCGTGTTGCCCGGATCCACCGCGCGCAACGCCGCGATCCGCGCCGCGATTCGAGTGTGAAGATCCGGATTCGTAGGACCGAGATTGGAGCCCCCCGAGCTCTCCGCATCGTACGGCGAGGGCGTCGTTGCCGACGGCCTGCCCCAAAAATATTTCGGATCGTTGAAAGGCTGCCCGATGACTCGCGACATGGTGGCCTTATCCCCCTCCATGACGAGGCTACCCCGCGACGCGGACGGAAATGCAATGCGAGCAATGGCCGTGATCGCGAGTGGATAGACAACCCCCGTGAGGAGAGTGAGCACGGCGAGCATTCCCACCGCCGGGCCGAGATGAGAAATCACAGAGTGAGATGGGGATGTGGTGGGGGTGGGCATGGCTCACGTGAGGTGGAGGACAACGAGGAGAAGGTCGATGATCTTGATCCCAACGAACGGAACGGCGATGCCGCCAAGACCGTAAAAAGCCAGGTTTCGCCGCAAAAGGGCTTCTGCACCGAGCGCGCGGTAGCGAATCCCGCGGAGCGCAAGCGGGATAAGAAAAACGATGATGAGCGCATTGAAGATCACGGCGCTCATGATGGCGGACTCGGGAGTGGCAAGGCGCATGACGTTCAGCCGATGGAGCGACGGATAGGTCACCGCGAACGCGGCCGGGATGATGGCGAAGTACTTGGCAATGTCGTTGGCAATGCTGAAGGTCGTGAGCGCACCGCGCGTCATCAACATCTGTTTGCCAATCTCGACGATCTCGATGAGTTTCGTTGGATTCGAATCGAGGTCGACCATGTTGCCGGCCTCTTTCGCGGCTTGCGTGCCCGAGTTCATGGCCACCGCAACGTCGGCCTGCGCGAGCGCGGGGGCGTCGTTCGTGCCGTCACCCGTCATGGCGACGAGCTTGCCCCCCGCTTGATGCTCGCGAATGAGCTTTAGCTTTGCCTCGGGAGTTGCCTCCGCGAGAAAATCGTCCACGCCCGCTTCGGCGGCAATCGCGGCGGCCGTGAGCGGGTTGTCGCCGGTGATCATCACGGTCTTGATGCCCATCGCGCGCAGTTCGGCGAAGCGCTCTTTGATGCCGCCTTTGACGATGTCTTTGAGTTCGACGACCCCAAGAACGCGCGCACGCTCTTCGCTGCCGCCGCCCTGGCCTGTGCTCGCCTCGGGCGCGGAGGCGACGACGAGCGGAGTGCCTCCCTTCTTCGCGACCGTTTCGACCGTCTGACGAACGGCGTCCGGGAACGTGCCTCCCTTGGCTCGAACGTAGGCGTCGATCGCATCGACGGCGCCTTTGCGCAGTTCGCGCTCTTCCACGTTGACGCCGCTCATGCGCGTCTGCGCACTGAAGGGCACGAACACGGCTCCGATCTCGCGCACGCTGCGCTCGCGGATGCCCCACTTCTCTTTCGCGAGAACGACGATGCTGCGACCTTCCGGTGTCTCGTCGGCGAGCGACGCGAGCTGCGCGGCGTCGGCGAGATCTTTCTCCGAAATACCGGGCGCAGGATGAAACGTCGTGGCCTGGCGATTTCCGAGCGTGATGGTGCCGGTCTTGTCGAGCAAGAGAACGTCCACGTCGCCGGCAGCTTCGACCGCACGCCCGGACGTCGCGATGACGTTCGCCTGAATCATGCGATCCATGCCGGCGATGCCGATGGCCGACAAGAGGCCGCCGATGGTCGTCGGGATGAGGCAGACGAGGAGCGCGACGAGCACCGTGATGGTCACCGGCTGTCCCGCACCCGCGGCCTTCACGCTGAAGAGCGAGAACGGCAAGAGCGTGACCGTTGCGAGCAAGAACACGATGGTGAGCGCCGCGAGCAAGATGTTGAGCGCGATCTCGTTCGGCGTCTTATGGCGCTTGGCGCCCTCCACCATGCTGATCATGCGGTCGAGGAACGTCTCGCCGGGGTTCGCCGCCGCGCGCACGATGATCCAATCCGACAGCACGCGCGTTCCGGCAACGACGGCGCTCCTGTCGCCGCCGCTCTCACGGACCACGGGCGCGCTCTCACCGGTGATCGCGCTCTCGTTGATCGACGCAACGCCCTCGATGATCTCGCCGTCGCACGGCACGAAGTCTCCTGCTTCCACGAGCACGACGTCGCCTTTGCGAAGCTCGGACGAGTCGATCTTGTGCACGGGCGAGGCGCGCGACGGACTTTCGAGCTTCTTCGCTTCGATGTCTTTCTTGGCTTGCCGGAGCGCGTCCGCCTGGGCCTTGCCGCGTCCCTCGGCCATCGCTTCGGCGAAGTTTGCAAAGTACACGGTAAACCAGAGCCAGAGCGAGACCGCGAGAATGAACGCCGGATTTCCTTCGCCGTGACCCGTGAGCGACTGCGCGAAGAGGCCGAGGGTCAAGACGCTCCCGACCCAGACCACGAACATGACGGGGTTACGAACCTGATGACGCGGGTCGAGTTTCTTGAGCGCATCGACGAGCGCGCGCTTGACCAGCGGGCCTTCGAAGAGGCGCCGCTTCGCGTGCGAATGCGTCCTGGCCCTGCGATGAGGGTCGCGTGACGTGTGCTCGGACATCGACTAACTCCCAGTCGCGAGCGCTGCGATCTGCTCGACGATGGGACCGAGCGCGAGCGCGGGAATGAAGGTGAGCGCGCCGACGAGGACGATGATGCCGACGAGCATGGTGACGAAGAGCGGCGTGTGTGTTGGCAAGGTGCCGCTGCTTGCCGGGACGAGTTTCTTCTTCGCGAGCGATCCGGCAATGGCGAGAACGGGCACCATGACGCCGAAGCGACCCGTGAACATCGCGAGACCGAGCGCAATGTTGTAAAATACATTGTTCGCGCCGAGGCCGGCAAAGGCGCTCCCGTTGTTGTTTGCTGCCGAGGAGAAAGCGTAGAGCACCTCGCTGAAGCCGTGCGCGCCGGGGTTTGCAATGCCCTTCTGTCCGGCCGCCGTGACCACGGCGATGGCGGTTCCCACGAGGACGACCGACGCGGGGATGAGAATGACGAGGGAGGCCATCTTCATTTCGAACGCCTCGATCTTCTTGCCGAGATACTCGGGCGTGCGTCCGACCATGAGACCGCCGACGAAGACGGCGATGATGGCAAACATCACGATGCCGTAGAGGCCCGAACCAACGCCTCCGAAGACGATCTCGCCGAGCTGCATGAGCCACATGGGCACGAGGCCGCCGAGGGGCGTGAAGGAGTCGTGCATGGAGTTGACCGCGCCGCACGACGCCGCCGTGGTCACGGTGGCGAAGAGCGTGCTCGCCGAGATGCCGAAACGAACCTCCTTGCCTTCCATGTTGCCGCCGGCCGACAGGAGGCTAGGCACGCTGTCGATCGAGAGCCCGGCGAATGCAGGGTTGCCCGCTTGTTCGGCCCACGTACAAAGTACAAGCATGGGCACGAAGATCGCCGTCATGGCGGCGAGGATCGCCCAGCCTTGCCGGACGTCCTTCACCATTTTGCCGAACGTGGAACAGAGCGCCGAAGGGATCGCGAACATCGACCACATCTCGACGAAGTTCGACAGCGGCGTCGTGTTCTCGAACGGGTGCGCCGAGTTCGCGCCGAAGAAGCCGCCGCCGTTCGTACCGAGATGCTTGATCGCGATCTGCGAGGCGGCCGGGCCGAGCGCGAGAACCTGATCGACGACGGGCTTGCCGCTCGCGTCTTTCGTGGCCTCGAGCAGCGGCACGGTCACGTACGGCTCGAACGTCTGCACGATCCCTTGCGACGCGAGAACGAGCGCGACGACGAACGAGAGCGGCAGGAGCACGAAGAGCGTGGCGCGAACGACGTCGAACCAAAAGTTACCGATGCCTTGGGCGCTCCTTTGTGAAAACCCGCGAATGAGCGCGATGGCCACTGCGATGCCCGTTGCGGCGGAGACGAAGTTTTGGACCGAGAGCCCTGCCGCCTGCACGAGGTAACTCATGGTCGACTCGCCGCCGTACGCTTGCCAGTTCGTGTTCGTGACGAAGCTCACGGCGGTGTTCCACGCCAGATCCGGCGCGACGGCGCCCATCGCCTGGGGATTGCCGGGGAGGATCCCCTGAAGGCGCTGAAGCATGTAGAGTACAAGGATGCCGGCGACGTGGAATGTGAGGGCCGCGAGCGCGTACGTCTTCCAGGTCATGTCCGCGTGCGGATCGATCCGGAGCACGCGATGAACGAGGCGCTCGAGCGGACCCAGCACGCGATCGGCGAAGGTGGCCTCGCGCGCAAAGACTCTTGCCATGTACGCGCCGAGGGGTTTGGTCGTCGCGAAGACCGCGACGAAGAAGAGTGCAATCTGCACATACCCGTAAACACTCATTCGAAGCTCTCAGGTTTCAGCATGGCGAAGAAGAGGTAGGCGGCGAGCGCCACCGCGACGACGATGCCGACGATGTAGAGCACGGACATGACAACCCCCTGCGTCAGACGCGCTCGCAGAGGCGCACGAAACTGATCGCGACGCCAAACAGAACGAGACTGAGTCCGACGAATACGACATCCATCGAGAGCTCCCCGAGAGCAGATGAGCGCAGATCAGGGTTCGGCAAAAGCCACAAGACGGTCGCCGCGACCTCGCGCCGCTCCGCTACGCGAATGCGAGCGCCCCACTTGACTGTATGCACCCAATCGATACGTTGCATGCATGACCGCGCATGCACGTCAATACACCATCCGAAACGTGCCCGACCGACTCGATCAACGCCTCCGCAAGAGAGCGAAGGAAACAGGTCTGAGCTTCAATCAAGTCGCACTCGACGCGCTGATCCTCGGCGCCGGCGAGCCGGCACGGCCGAGGCGCGATTTGACTGGAATCGCAGGCTCTCTCAACGAGAGAGAGGCAAAACGAGTGGACGAGGAAATCCGCCGCCAGCGCCAAATCGATCCTGAGCTGTGGAAATGAAGGTCGCCGTCGATTCGAACCGATACACCGATCTCTGTCGGGGGATCCCCGAGGTGGTGGAGGTGATTGGGAATGCCGAGGAGATTTATGTGCCGTTGATCGTCCTCGCGGAGCAGCGCGCCGGTTTCGCTCATGGGACGAATCGCGAGAAGAACGAGAGCGTCCTCACTCGGTTCCTCAACACTTCCGGCGTGTCCGTTCTCTTGCCGGACGAGCAGACGACATTTTTCTACGCCGACGTCTACGCGTACCTGCGAAAGAAGGGCAAGCCGATTCCCACGAACGACTTATGGATTGCGGCGTTGGTCCTCCAGCACCAGCTCGTCCTCTTCGACCGCGACTCGGATTTCGACCATCTTCCTCAGCTTGCGCGATTGAAGATTCCGATATGATGAGGGGGGCGTGGACAGCGGAACGGTCATCGCGGACAGATTCGAGATCGAACGCCGCGTGAGCACGGGCGGGATGTCGGCCGTCCTCCGCGCGCGCGACCGACGGCTCGGCGGCGTCGTGGCCATCAAGGTTCTTTTTGGTCGTGACGCCGGCGAGCACAGAGAGCGCCTCTACCGCGAGGCTCGCATCCTCGAGAAACTGAGTCACCCGGGGATCGTGCGTCACGTTGCGCACGGCGAGACGCTCGACGGCCAGCCGTTCCTCGCGATGGAGTGGATTGCCGGCGAAACACTCGACAAGCGATTGTCGCGCACGGGTCTGACGATGGACGAAGCGGTTCGCCTCGTCACGCGCGTCGCCGAGACGCTCGCGGTCGCGCACGGCAAAGGCATCATTCACCGCGACATCAAGCCAAGCAATCTCATCTTGCGCGGCGGCGATCTCGAACGCCCCACGATCATCGACTTCGGCATCGCGCGCATGGGCCTCGGTGCGAGCTCCATCACGAACACCGGCGTCATGCTCGGCACGCTCGGCTACATGTCGCCGGAGCAAGCGCGCGGCATCAAGGACATCGACGCGCGCGCGGACGTCTTTGCCCTTGGCGCCGTGCTCTTCAAGTGCGTGACCGGCGAGCCCGCCTTCCCGGGTGACGACGAAGTCGCGGTGCTCACGAAGATGCTCTTCGACAAGCCTCCGCGCGCGCGCGACGTCCGCAAAGACGTGCCCGCCCCGCTCGATGATTTGCTCGCTCGCATGCTCTCACGCGACATCGCACAGCGGCCGATGGATGGTGGCGTCGCGGCGGCGGAACTCGCCGCGCTGGGGCCGATGGATTCTGTGGTGCCGTATTCGGTGCGTGAAACGGGCATGCAGGGCAACCGCATCACGCACGGCGAACAGCGCCTCGTCAGTGTCGTGGCGGTCACGTCACATCTCGGATCGGATGACGACGACACGTTGCGCGGGCGTGCTTGGGGAGGACTCAAAACGCTCGCGGATCAACTCCGCGCTGCGAGCGCTCCGTTCGGCGCGCAGATCGAAGCGCCCGCGAACGGCATCATCGTCGCAACGCTGCCCGGTCGCAACGACGCGACGGATCAGGCCGCGCGCGCCGCTCGCTGCGTGCTCTCGATGCGAGCCGCCGCTCCGCAAGCACAGATGGTTCTCGTCACCGGACGCGCCGTCTTCCACGAGGGCGTGCCCGCAGGGGATGCCGTGGATCGAGCCATTCGCATGCTCCATCACCTCCCCGCGGCCATGCCCGCTTCGGACGGCAAGTTCCCCGTCTACGTCGACGAAGTCACGGCGGGACTTCTCGACGAACGCTTCGTCGTGGTGAGCGACGGAGCTGCGCGACTGCACCTCGAAGGCGAGCAAGCATCCCCCGACGCAAGTCGCATGCTCCTCGGCAAGCCGACGCCGTGCGTCGGTCGCGAGCGCGAGCTCGTCATGTTGGACAGCGTCTTCGCCGAGGTCGTCGCCGATGACGTCGCGCGCGTCGTGCTCGTGACGGCTCCGGCGGGCGTCGGGAAATCGCGCTTGCGTTGCGAGTTTTTGCGCGCGCTGCGCCACCGCGGAGATCCGCACGAGGAGTGGACGAGCCGCGGAGATCCGATGCGCGCGGGATCTCCCTTCGGCATGCTCGGACAAATCTTGCGCGCGGCCGCGGGCACGCAAGACGGCGAGGCCGCGCGCGTGCAGGCCGAGAAAGTGCGGGCGCGCGTGAGCCGGCACGTTGCACCCGCCGAGAGCGAGCGCGTCACACGGTTCCTCTGCGAGCTGCTCGGCCTGTCGCGCCCGGAGGACGACGACGTGCAATTGCGTGCGGCACGCCACGACTCGATCCTCATGGGCGACCAGATGCGGCGCGCATTCGAAGATTGGCTACTTGCAGAATGCACGGAACACCCCGTCTTGCTCGTGCTCGAGGACTTGCACTGGGGAGACTTGCCGAGCGTCAAATTCATCGACGCGGCGCTGCGCGCCCTCAGCAACAAACCGATCATGGTGCTCGCGCTCGCGCGACCAGAAGTGTTCGATCTGTTTCCCGATCTGTTCAAAGAGCGCGGCGTGCAGGGGCTCGTTTTGAAAGAGCTCTCGAAGAAGGCAAGTGAGAAACTCGTCCGCCAAGTGCTCGGCGAGACCGCGCACGATGACGTCGTCTCGCAAGTGGTGCGCGCAGCGGGAGGAAACGCTTTCTACCTCGAGGAGCTCATTCGATCCGTCGCGCTCTCGGGCTCGAGCCGCAGCACCGTCGGCGTAACCCCGAATCAAAGCGGCTGGGCGATGCATCCGGCCCTCGAATCGCTGCTGAAACCATCGCTCACACCCTTGCCACTGGCGCTGCCGGCAACGGTGCTCGCGATGGTTCAAGCGCGCTTCGAGGCGCTCGAGCCCGACGCACGTCGCGTGCTTCGCGCTGCCAGTGTTTTCGGGCAATCGTTCTGGCGCGGCGGCGTCATCGCGCTCCTCGCGAGTGAGCACGAAGACGCTCTGGTCGGCGCGTGGCTCGACGAACTCTGCGAGCGCGAACTCATCTCCCGGCACGACGAAACGAAGTTCCGCGGCGAGCAAGAGTACGTCTTTCGACACGCGCTCATTTCCGAGACGGCGTACACGACGCTCACGGACAGAGACCGCACGCTCGGTCACAAACTTGCCGCGCAGTGGCTCGAGAGAGTCGGGGAGAGCGAAGCCGTCGTCCTCGCCGAGCACCTCGATCGCGGCGGCGAACCAGCGCGCGCCATCACCTTCTACCGCCGCGCCGCCGCACAAGCACTCGAAGGCAACGATCTCGCTGCGTGTCTCGCGCGCGCCGACGCGGGCATCCATTGCGGAGCCGACGGCGAAGTGCTCGGCCGACTCCTCTTGCGCAAGGCCGAAGCCCACAGATGGCGCGCGGAGAACGCGCTGGCAAAAGAGTGCGCCGAGCATGCGTTGGGGCTTCTGCCGCGAGGCGAACGACGCTGGTTTCTCGCGGCCGGAGAAGCCGTCGAAGCAAGCGCGCGTCTCGGTGAGCACGGCGACTTGCAGCACACGGTCGACCAACTTCGCGCGGTGACCACGCCGGAGCGCCTCACCCCTCCGCACCTCATCGCTCTGACGCGCGCCGCCTGCATGCTCATGGAGGCGGGCAACTACCTCTCCGCAGACGAACTTCTGCGCGCGATCGACGGCGCCTACGAGGCCGCGCGCGAAGAGCGCGAACAGGATGACGATCCACTCGCGGCCGCTCACGTCTACCGAACGCGCGCCTACCGCGCCCAGGTCGCTGGCGACGCCGCAACGGCGCTCTCGCTCTACAACATCGCGATCGCGAAGTTCGAAGAGGCCGGTGACACGCGCGCCGCTTGCCGACAACTCGTGAGCGCCGCGGCCGCTTGCATCGAGCTCGGGGCCTACGCCGAGGCCGAGCGCGCCCTGGACGACGCCCTTGCGTCGAGCGAGCGCATGGGCCTCACGGGCGTCATCGCGAGCGCGCGGCATCACTCCGCCATGCTCCTCGCACGACAGGGCGATACGGCGACGGCTCTCGCGCTCGCCAACTCGGCCATCGCGGCGTTCGCAGCTCAAGGCGATCGCCACATGGAGGCAGCGGCGCGCCTGTACCGGGCCGTGTTTCTCGCTCGCTCCAAAGATCTCGCGGAGGCCGAGCGCGAAGCAAAGGCCGCCATCGAAGGCAGCGGCGCCTACTCTCCCCTCGGCGCTTACGCTTACGCGGTGCTCGGGCGCATCTACCTCAATGGCAATCAACCCAATCGCGCCGAGGCACCCGCGTACGAGGCCATTCGGCTGCTCGACAGCCTCGGCGGCGTCGAAGAAGGCGAATCGTACTTGCGCCTCGTGTTCGCCGAAACGCGGATTGCCCTCGGCGATCGCGAGGGCGCGCGAGATGCCTTGGCAACCGCACGCGTGCGCATCCTCGAGCGCACCGCGATGATTCATGACGCGACGTGGAAGGCATTCTTTCTCGAACGCGTCCCGGAGAATGCTCGCACCCTCGAGCTGTCGCGGACATTTAAGTAGACCCCACCGCGCGGCTTCGCTTCACTTCGTTTCGCTCCCCGCGCGTGCTCCCCTTGGGCTGGTGCTCGTCAGGCGGACCGAAGCGGTCCGCCTTCCTGCGCGCCGCCAGGGGAGCCCGTCGTGCCGAGACTGCCAGCGTCATGGCATATCGCCAACGCCAAGCAGTGAAGGATGGGTGGTACCGGGATCATGGCATCATGGTTCCGTGACCGGGATGACCTGACCCTGCGAGGTCGCGAGCGCGTCCAGATACACCTTGGCTGGATACACCTTGGTCGGATCCGACGGATCGAGGAGAAATGCGCAGTAGTTCCCTGGCAGGGTATGGCCAATTGGGACCGGTGCGGGGGCGGGCACCAAGGCGCTGGGTTGGTCGACGGGTGGAGCCTGGTCCCGTGGGCGGGCACGCCGAGCAGTTGGGCGCATTGGGGGCAGAAGGGGGTTTGGCGCGTCAGCGGAGCGTGGCAGCAAGGACAGGTGGTGCTGGGATCATGTGAAAACTGCAACGAAGGTGACCACGGCACTATGCAGTTTGTCCAGACGCTGACTGCCCGCACGAACTCAAGATGGTCGGAGAACAGATAAGCTGTCGCGATGACAGATGGATCCGCTCGAGTTCCTTATCAGATTTTCAGCGGTTGTACCGATGTCGTCAATGGCCGAACCGCCGACATTCGTGCGCAGGCGGAATTGACCGACAACACGGGCTCCAACATCGGTGTTGGCTATATACCGTGAGAGCACGGGACTACAATTGTGGCATGGTGGCGGTGCCGTCGCCAGAACAAGTGCAGAGCTGTAAGGCGTAGGACGTCACAATGTCATCGGACAGCCGGATCAGAAGTCGCGTGGGAGATTCGCCCTCGGTCCTATGTTGAACATAATTTCGAATTTGGTTTCGAATTTGGTTGCACGTCGAATCTCTTTTGGCCTATTGGGCCGCTATGAGCACTCTCCGAAGCACGATTGAAGATCTCTCAACCCAGTTCGCCAAGAGCATTGTTGAAGCCTTGCGTGGCGCCTCCATCGACGAATTACTTAGTGTCACTCAAGGACAAGGAGGAGGACGCCCTCGTGTTCGTGAAACCAATGAGCCTGTCGCCCCACGCCCTCACCCGCAGGGTGGACGGCTTGGTAGGCGCACCACGGGTGATATCGCAGGCATGATTGACTCGATCGTTGCGCTTCTGCAAAACCACCCAGAAGGGCTTCGCTCAGAGCAGATTCGCGAGCAACTTGGCGTTGCAGCGAAGGAGCTGCCGCGTCCGCTTGCCGATGCCATGGATCAGAATCGCATTACGAAGACTGGGCAAAAGAGGGCAACAACGTACTTCGCAACAGCAGGCCAGGTCGTGAGCCCTACGCGCCGTGGTCGCAAGCCCGGCGTCAGCCACAAGCCTTGATAGCAAAGCCGCGGGAACGGCTTTTCGGAGGGGTGAATTGCCCGCGAAAGCGGGCAAGAGGGGGCACCGCGCCCCCTTGAGACAAGGGAACACGACGGGTTTCCGCGGAGCGGAAACGCGTAGCCCGGAACGAAGTTCCGGCAGGAGTGTTATGACCCGCGCCGGGTGGTTCACCCCAATCCAAAATCCATAAAGGCTTTGCGGTGATGCGCCGCTGAGTTATCGCCAAAGCAGCAGAAGGTGACGCGAGCGAGCGTTCCGGGGTGCGCGGAGACTGCCGACACGACGGTGCCGACCGCAATCCGCGCCGCGCGATCGGCGGGGAAGTCATAGACCCCCGTCGAGATCGCCGGGAACGCGACCGAGGCAAGGTTATGTTTCACGCAGAGCTCGAGTGAGCTGCGATAGCAGGAGGCGAGAAGGGCCTCCTCCTCGGCATCGCCACCCCGCCAGATAGGGCCGACGGTATGGATGACGTGCCTGGCGGGCAGTCGATAGCCACGCGTGATCTTGGCGTCCCCGGTCCTGCATCCGTTGAGCGTCCGACATTCCTGAACCAGCTCGGGTCCGGCGGCGCGATGAATCGCGCCGTCGACCCCGCCGCCGCCAAGGAGCGACGTGTTCGCCGCGTTCACGATGGCGTCGTACGCGAGCTTGGTGATGTCGCTGACGACAATGTCGAGTTTGGTTTTTCCGGCTTCGGCGACGAGGATCGGGATAGGTTCGGCGGCGGTCATGGCGGCCAACATATGACACTCTTTTGAGGGAGACCGACCGAGGATTTGCAGCGCGCAGCAGTTTTCGGATGGAAACTATTTAGCAAAAAACGGTGTGCATCGAACAACCGCCACAATGTACCTCGGTGCCCGCGATCGCGGCCACAAGCAACGACGCGCTGGTGCTCACGGGATGTGCATACGCGCGTGATCGACTGTGACGCGCTGCGGATCTTTTTTATCAACGAGGACATAGATTTCGTGCCCGGGCTGATACTTAGGCAGGTTTGACTGTCCAAACACAGCGGTGATTTTGGCGTCATAGTAGCCGCCACCGGCCGGCAACACCTTGACCGTCATAACGGCCAGTGGATTGTCGCCATTCATATGGACACCGAGCGGTTCGAAAGCGAGCACCACTGCGGCGTAGGAGTCGGCGACCCCGGGGGCCGAAAGCTCGAGGAACAGACTCTGGCCCGCAAGCGCCATCGTCTCCGCCTGCTCATTCGATACCGACGGCGGCTCGCCAGCCCCTTCGATGAAAGCCTTGGAGTGATCGCGTACATCATAGCGGACAGTGAGCACGGTTCCCGGCTGCAACTTCGGTATGTCCGTAAGCAAAACCACCTGACGAATGCTGCTGGAAAAGGGCTCGCCGCCCCCGGGTGGCTGAATGGACAAGCCGATATCGCACACGGGCTGGTGATTGATGAACGTACCGGTCTGTTCGAGGCTCGTCACCACCGCCCGCGCCAGCACACCCTCTTTGTGCAGGTACTGGTTTGGCGGACTCATGCATGAACATACGGCGACGACAGAAACCAGGACCAGGATTGCGATGCGGAGCATGCGGAGCATGGAGTGCCACCGTGTCAGAAAACTCTGCGTCTCTCAATGGAGAGATGACCGGAAGAAGTTGTGGATCGGCGTGAGCCGAAGAAGCGGCGCACCTTCCGAGGTGGAGCCGCGGAGCGTAGGAACCGCGTGTTGGGGTGGACTGCTTGAGAGGTAGGAGTCTCGATTGACGATTTCTGATTGGCAATCGCTTTGCTCGCTTACGGCGGGATGGGACTCCTTAGCACTGCTGCTGGAAGTATTCCGGCAGGAGCGTTAAGACGGCGTGCTAAACGCGAGCGCCATGAATGCGCGGCGCCCCACGCCTGAAGAACTTCTCAGGCGGGTGCACGAAGAAGAATCGCGAGCCCGTCGAGGGAAATTCACGATCTTTTTTGGTTCCGCGCCGGGCGTGGGCAAGACGTATGCAATGCTCGAAGCCGCGCGCCTGGAGCGCGAAGAAGGGCGTGATGTCGTCGTGGGGGTCGTGGAAACGCACGGCCGCTACGATACGGGGGCGCTGTTGCTCGGCCTCGAGATCCTCCCGCGGCGCAAAGTCGAACACCGCACGCTCACGCTCGAAGAAATGGATCTCGACGCGGCGCTCGCGCGGCGCCCGGGCCTCATCCTCGTCGACGAACTCGCGCACACCAACGCGCCCGGATCGCGCCACGCCAAGCGCTGGCAAGACGTCGAAGAATTGCTCGACGCCGGCATCGATGTCTACACGACGGTGAACGTTCAGCACATCGAGACCCTGAACGACGTCGTTGCACAGATCACGCACGTCGTCGTTCACGAGATCGTGCCCGACGCCGTCTTCGAAAAAGCCGACGACGTGCGCCTCATCGATCTTCCGATCGACGAGGTCCTCGAGCGACTCAAAGAAGGCAAGGTCTACGTCCCCGATCAAGCGCGCCTCGCCGAGGAAGGTTTCTTCCGCGAAGGCAACCTCATCGCGCTGCGCGAGATCGCGCTGCGATTCACCGCTCAGCGCGTCGACGCGCAGATGCGCAAGTACCGCGAAGCGCACGGCATCGAACGCACGTGGCCCGCAGGCGATCGGCTGCTCGTTTGCATCAGCCCGAGTCCCTCGTCCGCACGCCTCCTGCGTTCGGCGCGCCGGCTCGCAACGAGCCTCCACGCGGAATGGATTGCCGCTTACGTGGAGACGCCCGCATCCCTGCGCATCTCGCAGAAAGACCGCGATCGAATCGCTCGCCATTTGCAGTTCGCGCAAGGACTCGGCGCCGAGACGTTGACGTTGAGCAGCGGAGACAACGGCGCGGCCGAAATCATTCGCTTCGCACGCTCGCGAAATGTCACGCGCATCCTCGTCGGTAAACCCACGCACCCGCGCTGGCGCGACGTGGTCGTTCCGTCTTTTCTCGACGCTCTCGTTCGATCGAGCGGCGACATCGACGTTCACGTCTTGTCGGGAGATACGGCGCGGAGCGACGGGCACGCGCGCGAGCCTCCGGCAGTCGACAGATCGAGGCGGCCCACGGCGGGTCTCTTGGCCGGCGTCGCGGCAGTTGCATTATGCACGATTGTGGGGCGCGCATTCTTCGGCCCCGAGCTGCTCGCCGACGTCGTGATGATGTACCTTCTCGGTATCGTGCTCGTGTCGATGCGATGGGGGCTCGCGCCATCGCTCGCTGCCACCGTCCTCTCCGTCCTTGCCTTCGATTACTATTTCATTCCGCCGTACTTCACATTCGCCGTCACGGATATCCACCACATCATCACGTTCGCCGTGATGTTCTTCGTGGCTACGGTGATCAGCGGTCTCACCAAGCGCGTGCGCGATCAGGCCGAAGCAGCGCATGAACGAGAAATCAGCACCGCAAGCCTCTATACCTTGAGCCGCGCACTCGCCGTTGCGAAGACCACGGACGACGTGCTGCTCGTCGGCACCAAGCACGTGCACGACGTCTTCGATGCGCGATGCACCGCCCTCATCGAAGGTGCGGACGGCAAGCTTCGCGGCATCCGCGGTGAGTCGTGGATGTTTTTGCCCGACGACAAAGACATGGGCGTTGCCGAGTGGGTGTGGCATCACGGCAAGCCCGCCGGCCGCGATACCGACACATTGCCTTCAGCCTCCGGGCTCTACTTGCCGCTCGAAGCTTCGGCCATGCGCGTCGGCGTGCTCGGCGTGATGCCCAAAGACAAAAAACGCATCCTCCATTTCGAAGGACGCCAACACCTCGACGCGTTCGTCGGTCAGATCGCAACCGCGCTCGAGCGCGCGCGCCTGGCGGAGCAAGTGATCGAGGGAGGGTCCCCCATCCTCGAATTGGATGCACCCTCGGCGCGCGAATGACGCGAATGAGAAATGCGAAAGTCACAACTTCGAAGCGACGTAGATGTTGGAATCTCCATCCCGAACGACAGAGAAATACAGCCTGCACCCATCGTCGGAAAGCCAACTTGGCATTTCTGCAGCGCTACCATCGACTCCTCGAAGCTCGTCCACCGGCGCGGGCACGCCAAAAGGATCGTTGACGGTAGCTCGCTCCATGACGAAGGTGTGCCAATTTGCTTGAGAGTCACCGATCAAATACGGGTATGTCGACGAAAAGTACATCGTCAGCCCGTCTCGACTGAGGACGGGCCCCGTATCGGAAGGCCCGTCCGCAGTGGCAAACGCCTGGACTTGTTCTGCCGGTGGGAAACTTCCATCCGATGCCTTCAAAGATCGGAAGATGGCCATCGATTTATCGTCACCGCTCGTAAAGAAAAGCTCTCCCTCGCCCGTCAGAAATGGAGCATTGCCAACAACCGTTGGATCCGCATAGATCGGGGTGACGTTCGTAAAGCCGTCGCCCACACGTTGTGCCTGAAAAATTCGCCCGTTGTTGCCGTCGCGGACTGACGCAAACACCATGCTGTCGCCAGAGGCGGAAAGTTGCGAGTTGTAATTCGTGCACGGAGGGTCACATGCCAAATCGAGGCGACTCGATGGCCCGAAATCGTCGGTCTGCAAAGCTCGGGTGGCCATGTAGAGCTGCAAACCATCGTCGTCATTACGTGTGAAGACAATCGTTTTCTCATCGGACGTGAGCGTTCCGCTCATCTCGATCGCTGACGTGTTGATGTTATCGCCCAAGGGCAACGCACTCTTGAACGGCATCGCCGCAGTGCATCTCTGCCCACCGTCGCCCGCGTCCAATCCATCCCCCGTATCTGCTGCATCCTGCGTTGAAGACGCATCGGTGCCGTTCGCCAGCAAGGGCGTATCCTTGCCGACACAGGCAAACAGAATCAGGCTAACAATCCCCCCCACGGGCACCAGAATGCCCCCCCACGTGATTCGGGTCGATTTGCTTTTCATGGGGAATCCTATTGCGTCTACTTTACGGGGAGTGCGCGCTTGTCGGAAGAACCGGTAAGCGACGCAAAGAAGTCGTTGCCTTTGTCGTCAACGATGATGAACGCGGGAAAATCGACGACATCGATACGCCAAATGGCTTCCATGCCGAGCTCGGCATATTCGACGACTTCGACCTTCTTGATACAGTCCTTCGCGAGGCGCGCGGCAGGACCACCAATGGATCCCAGGTAGAAGCCCCCATGCGCCTTGCATGCTTCGGTGACCTGCGGTGAACGGTTGCCTTTGGCGAGCATGACCATGCTGCCACCCGCAGCCTGAAACTGGTTGACATAGGCATCCATGCGACCCGCCGTGGTTGGACCGAAGGAGCCGGAGGCATACCCCTCGGGCGTCTTTGCGGGGCCAGCATAGTAAACGGCAAATTCTTTCATGTACGGAGGCAATCCCTCGCCCCGATCGAGGCGCTCTTTGAGCTTCGCATGGGCAATGTCGCGCGCGACGATCATGGGTCCCGTCAAGGACAGACGCGTCTTGATTGGATATTTCGAAAGCTGCGCGCGAATCTCATTCATGGGACGTGACAGGTCGACCTTCACGACTTCGCCTTCGAGATCCGCGTGCGTGGTCTCCGGCAGGTACTTGGCCGGATCGGTCTCGAGCTCTTCGAGGAACACGCCCTCACGCGTGATTTTGCCGACAGCCTGACGATCTGCCGAACAGGAAACCGCCATGGCGACAGGACATGAGGCGCCATGGCGCGGGAGGCGAACGACGCGCACGTCATGGCAAAAGTATTTTCCACCGAACTGCGCACCAATATTGGTTTTTTGCGACAAATCAAGAATCTTCGCTTCGAGTTCGATATCGCGGAATCCGCGCCCGAGCTCGTTGCCCGTGGTGGGCAAGGTGTCGAGGTAATGCGCGGAAGCAAGCTTGGCCGTCTTGAGCGTGGTTTCTGCGCTCGTTCCGCCGATCACGACGGCGAGATGGTAAGGCGGGCACGCGGCGGTGCCGAGCGATCGGAGTTTGTGTTCCAAGAACGTGAGAAGGCTCTCGGGATTGAGCAGCGCCTTGGTCTCTTGAAAGAGATAACTCTTGTTCGCGGACCCTCCACCCTTGGCCATGAAGAGGAATTTGTATGCAGCGCCGTCGATCGCGAAGATCTCGATCTGCGCGGGGAGGTTCGTCCCCGTGTTCTTCTCGCGATACATGTCGAGCGGCGCCATCTGCGAGTAACGCAGGTTCGTGGTCTCGTAGGTCGACTGGATACCGCGCGCGATGGCGGCCTCGTCGCCCCCGCCCGTGACGACGTATTGCCCCTTCTTTCCCATGACGATCGCCGTGCCGGTGTCCTGGCACATGGGCAGGATGCCGGCCGCGGCGATGCATGCATTCTTCAAGAGATCGAGCGCGACGAAACGGTCGTTCGGTGAAGCCTCAGGATCATCGAGGATTTTGCGGAGCTGCCCGAGATGCGCCGGCCGGAGCAAGTGGGCGATGTCGCGCATGGCTCGGGCCGCGAGGAGCGTGAGGGCTTCGGGTGCAACCTGCACGAATGTTTTGCCAGCGGCCTCGAACGTGGAAACGTGGTCGCTCGTGAGAAGTTTGTACGGCGTTTTGTCTTCGCCGAGCGGAAGGACGTCCTGGTAGTTGAACACGCTCATGGGTAGGGCAGTATAGCCTATAAGACCCAATTCGTCCGCTCTCCCATTTCGGCGGCGCTCTGCTAAGAGCGGCGGCATGCCGATAAGGCGAACCGTATATCCGGAGATCGAACCGTATCGAACAGGCCGCCTGAAAGTCTCGCCCGTCCACGAGTTGTACTTCGAGGAAAGCGGCAACCCGAATGGCAAACCCGTCCTTTTTCTGCACGGCGGACCTGGCGGAGGAACCGAGCCAAAGCACCGCCGTTACTTCGATCCCTCCGTGTATCGCATCGTGCTGTTCGATCAGCGCGGATGCGGAAGGAGCAGTCCGTACGCATCCCTCGAAGACAACACCACCTGGCACCTCGTCGCCGATATCGAGGCACTGCGTACGCAACTCGGAATCGACGCGTGGATGCTGTTTGGTGGCTCGTGGGGCAGCACCCTGGCCCTCGCGTACGCCGAGACGCACCCGTCGCGGGTGACCGAGCTCGTCTTGCGCGGTATTTTTCTCCTGCGAAAAGAGGAAATTCGGTGGTTTTATCAGGAGGGGGCGAGTTTCCTCTTCCCGGACGCATGGGAAGACTACGTGGGGCATATCCCGGCGACCGAACGCGGGGATCTCTTGCGTGCATACTACAATCGCCTCACTTCGAGTGATCCGTCGGTGCGGGCCGCCGCTGCCAGAGTGTGGAGCGTGTGGGAGGGCAACACGAGCTGCCTCTTGCCGAGTCCGGAGCTCGTCGCGCGGAGCGGCGGCGACGAGTTTTCCCTCGCTTTCGCGCGCATCGAATGCCACTACTTCATGCACGAAGGATGGCTCACCGAGGGACGCGAGCTACTCGCCCACATCGATCGGCTGCGTCGCATCCCGGCGGTCATCGTTCAAGGCCGTTACGACGTGGTCTGCCCGACCAAGAGCGCATGGGATCTGTCACGCGCATGGCCCGAAGCCGACTTGCGCATCGTGCCAGACGCAGGTCACGCAGCAAGCGAACCCAACATCACTCACGAGCTGGTGACTGCAACTGATAAGTTTCGCGGCATCTAGCCAGCACCTTCATCACTATCTTTTCAGGCTTTCTCGCGCTAAACGCGGTGCCCCCATGCCAGGGTCCGAACCACGACAAAGCACACCCGGTCACTCGGCCGAGCAGGCGCTCATCGACGCGCGGCGAGCGAAAGCCGAGCGCCTCCGCGCACGTGGAGAAAATCCATTCGCCAACGACGTGCGTCCGAAAAATGGCGGGATCACCCTAGATCTCGCGGACGTCCGCGCAAAGGCGGCCAGCGCCAAGACCCAAGATGGCCGATACGAAGACGGCAAGATCAAAGAGCTCGTGCGCGGTGAGATCTTCCACGTGCACGGCCGCGTGATCGCGCTGCGTTCCACCGGCGGTCTGTCGTTCCTCCGCCTGCGCGATCGCACCGGCGAGATACAACTTCTCGTCAGCGAGGCCATGCTCGGCGAGAATTACGCGCGCCTCGGCGACATCGATCTCGGCGACATCATCGAGGCCGAAGGCACGCTCGCGGCAAGCAAACGCGGAGAACTCAGCATCGAACCGTTGCACGTGCGCGTGCTCACCAAGGCCCTGCGGCCACCGCCGGAGAAGTGGCACGGTCTCACCGACGTCGAAACGCGCTACCGTCAGAGATACGTCGACCTCGTTGCGAACCCGCGCGTCCTCGACGTGTTTCGCGCACGAAGCTTCATCGTTCGCGCCACACGAAAACTCCTGGACGAGGCGGGTTTTCTCGAAGTCGAAACACCCACGATGCACACGCTCGTGGGCGGCGCGGCGGCCAAGCCTTTCCTCACCCATCACAACGCGCTCGACATGAAACTCTTCATGCGCATCGCGCCGGAACTTTACTTGAAGCGCCTCGTCGTCGGCGGGCTCGAACGCGTTTACGAAATCGGCCGCTGCTACCGCAACGAAGGTATCTCGACCCGGCATAATCCAGAATTCACGATGCTCGAATATTATTGGGCATATGCAACTTACAACGATCTCATGGATTTCACGGAGATCATGTTGCGCAGTATCGACGCGGAGCTCGAAAAGGCAATGCCGGAGGCGCACGCGAAGTGGAAAGCCGAGCGCCCTTTCACCTTCGACGAGCCGTTCGCCCGCGTGTCCATGAACGACGCGGTGGCGAAGGCTGCATGCAACACAAAGGTTGCCCCCTGGGAGGCCGCCGTGAAGGACCGGGGCGGCAAGGGATGGCTTGCATTCCTTGGCAACGACTTCGGCGAGCACATCAAGGAGTGGTCCAAGAGTTCCCCGCGCGCCAAAGCCATTGATTGGGGCAACTTCCGCAGGGGTTGGCTCAAGTGCGAGAACGATGGCGAGCGCCTGTTCGCGGCGTACGAATACCTGGGAGAGCCATTTCTGCCAGAGGACTACAAGGCCTCCGATGGCAAACGCAGTTTGCCTGTCTTCGTGATGGATTACCCGTTCGAAACTTCGCCGCTCGCGCGGCGGAGCGACGTGCGCCCCGAGCTCGTCGATCGCTTCGAGCTCTTCGTCCATGGCCGAGAGCTATGCAATGCATTCAGCGAGCTCAATGATCCGGAGGATCAAGCGGAACGCTTCCGCGAGCAGGCGCGAAAGAAGGCCGCGGGCGCAGAAGAAACCATGGATTACGACGAAGACTACATTCGCGCGCTCGAGCACGGCATGCCGCCCGCGGCCGGCTTCGGGATGGGCATGGATCGGCTCACGATGATGCTCACGAATGCGCCGTCCATCCGCGACGTGATTCTCTTCCCGCTCCTGCGCCCCGAGCACGGCGAGAAGGCCTGACCATGCCACGCAGGTGGGTAACCGAAGACGTTGAACAACCGTGGACCGTCGGCGAGGCGCTCGGCGTCGCGATGGGTACGCTGCGCGAGAGAGGCGCGTCGCTCGCCGCGAGCTTTCTGCCGTTCGTCCTCCTGCCCATCCTCCTCGCCGTAGCCCTGGGCTTCATGCTGCACGCGACGGGTGAGCTGGCAGTCTTGAGCGGGCCATTTGCAAAAACCAGATCGCCATTCTCGCATCCCATCCCCATTTCGCCATGGTTCCCCGCGCGCCTCGGCATCCTCGCGCTCTTCACGCTGCTCTCTTTGCAAGTTGGACAAACCCTCGTCTACGAAAAAGCACTTGCCGCGATTCGCAAAGAGCCCGTCACGAGAGGAAGCTTGGGCCGCGCGTTCAAGCGCATGCCGCGTATCGTCGGCTTTCACATCCTCTATTTCTTGTTCGCCGCGCTGACGCCGTTCGCAATTCTAGCGGCGCCCTTCGCGCTCACGCCATTTTTCATTGTCGATCAGGATTTGCCGCTGATCTCGTCACTTCGAAAGAGTTGGCGCGTAAGCCGCCACACGGTCGGCAGGATCTGGCTTTCTCTCTTTGCGCTCGCGCCCGTATTGCTCATTGGCCATCTGAGCTTGATTCTCCTCCCGCTCGCCGTGCCGTTTTATGCTTTCGGCATCGCGTACGCCTACGTACGCTCGACGGGCCGAAACGATCTGCCATTCATCGAGCCCACCGGGTCGAACCCCATTCGCACGTATCTCAAGATCGTCGCAACATGGCTCGTCGTTGCTTTCGCAGGCCTTGCGTGGTGGGTCCGCTCCCTCCCCACGCTCCGCGGTGCCGCGTGGAATCCGCAGGACATGACCGTTCGCGCGAGCGCCATTCTCTCCGGCGTGGGCGCCGTCGTCGTGCTCCTCGCGCTCCTTCTGCCCTACGTGCTCGATCGCCTCGAAGGACGAAGATTTACCTCGTTCGTCGCCGCACGCCATGTTCGCTCTCAAAAGAGCGGGTTTTTGACGGTCATTAGCATTCTCTCGATTTGCGGCGTTGCCATCTCGTCGTGTGCGTTATCGAGCGTCGTCAGCGTCATGGGCGGTTTCAGCCAAGATCTGAAACGTAAGATCCTCGGCAACAATGCTCATATCGTCGTCGACACGGTGGCCGGCACGTCCTTCGGTGATTACGAATCCGCCGTCGATCGCGTCCGCGCGGTCCCGGGCGTGACCGGCGCCGCACCCGTCGTGCGCAGCGAGGTCATGGTCTCCAGCGCATCGAATCTCGCCGGCGTCATCGTGAGCGGCATCGAGCCAAAAAGCATTACGAAGGTGATCGAGCTCGGGAACAACATCGAAGTCGGCAAACTCGATTACCTCGAACATCCAGAAAAACTCATGCACCTCCCGCCGGGCGAGGTGATCGGCATGGGCCCCGGTGGCGAGCCCTATTTCAGGGGTCCGGAGCTCGGATTGCCTGACGACATCGATCCGGACGTGCGCGCCGTGCTCCTCGAAAAACCAGACCGGCCAAGCATCATCCTCGGCCGCGAGCTTGCCAAGACACTTCACGTGTACGTTGGCGACGAAGTCACGCTCGTCTCACCGCTCGGCGATCTCGGCCCCATGGGGATCATGCCGCGGACCAAGAGATTCCGCGTGGCCGCCATCTTCTACAGCAACATGTACGAATACGACGCCACCTACGTGTATATGATGATCGACGTTGCGCAGGAGTATTTTCAGACGGAAGGAAAGATAAACGCGATCGAGATCAAAGTGGAAGACGCAGATCGCGCCGATCGGATCGTGCCCGCCGTGGTTGGGGCCTTGGGCCGCGACGATTTGCGCGTGCGCGGATGGCCCGAGATCAACAAGAATCTGTTCAGCGCGCTCAAACTCGAAAAGTTCGTGGCATTCATCATCTTGTCCATTGCCATTCTGGTCGCGAGCTTTTGCATCATCTCCACATTGCTTTTGATGGTGACGGAGAAGGGCAAGGAGATAGCCATCCTCAAAGCCATTGGCGCAAGTGACAGCGCCATCCTTCGCACCTTCATGATCGAAGGGATGATCATTGGTGCCATAGGCACCGTCTTCGGTGTGGTCACCGGCCTTGCCGTATGCAAAGGCTTATCTTGGTTCGATTTTCGGCTCGATCCGGACGTTTATTACATCGATCGACTGCCCATTAGCGTGAACGGGTGGGACTTCCTTGCGGTCGCCCTGGCCGCGTTCACGATCTGCACCCTGTCCACGCTCTACCCGGCGTATGAAGCGTCGCGTCTGCGTCCGGTCGATGGCCTTCGCTATGAGTGAGTCCGTGCTAGAAGAACCGGCCCCACCGTGAGCAGCAGTCCCCCCCTCGTTGTCGCCAAGGACGTAAGAAAGTCATTTCAGCACATGGGCCGCACGCTCGATGTGCTGCGCGGCATCGATCTCACGATCCTCGAGGGCGAGATGGTCGGCGTCGTCGGGCAATCTGGGGCCGGAAAATCCACGTTCTTACATTGCATCGGCACGCTCGATGCCGTGACGTCCGGCTCGATTCAAATCGCAGGCGAAGAGCTCACGGCCCTTTCGGGTGCGCGCCTCGCCGACCTGCGAAACCGCACCATTGGCTTCGTCTTTCAATTCCATCACCTCTTGCCCGAGTTCAATGCGCTCGAGAACGTGGTGATGCCAGGGCTCATTCAGGCGCGGCCGCGCCGCGATCTCGAAGCGCGCGCGATGGAATTGCTCGAGGAGGTAGGCCTGAAGGACCGCATGCTGCATCGACCGGGCGAACTCTCCGGCGGTGAGCAGCAACGCGTTGCTCTCGCACGTGCTCTCGTGTTGGAACCGAAACTTCTGCTCGCCGACGAGCCCACGGGAAATCTCGACTCGAAGACGAGCGAACAAGTTCACGAGCTATTTTTCAACGCCAACGCGAGACGCAACACGACCATCGTGATCGTCACACACAACGCGGCACTCGCCAATGGCATGCCGCGCGTGGTCACTCTGCAGGATGGACGCGTCGAACACGACGAGCGAAGAGTATGAAAAGTATGACCTCGCTGGCGGCAACCTGAACGCGTTTGATAACCGTCGCGAGCGCCGCGTGCGTACCTATTCAGCGAGCGAAGCGAGCCTCGCGTGGGGTGGGGACCCCGAAAGACCGCGCCCTGCGAGCGAAGCGAGCTTAAATGCGAATGCCGGGGCGGGGCGGCGCGTGCCGCCCCGAGATGACTAGGGGCCCCAGCGCGTGACGACTTCCGGCGGAAGCACGTGGACGTCACATTGGTCGACCTTCACGATGACCGGCAAAGACTCGCTGCCCGCGGGCTCTTTCGATGTCACCTCGACCTGCGGGACGATGTGCTCGGGGCGCAAGCCTCGCAGGATGTCCGGCGGGCAAACGAGGCGCACGTCGACCTCGGGTGGCTGCGTCTTGCCCTTCGGCGTGCCCACGACCGCGACTGGCAGCTTTTGAAAAACTCGGTCAATGACTTCGCGCTCGATGTCGACGGTGGCGATGACGCTCTTGGGCTCGACGGTCAAACGCGCGCCCGGCTTTTCAATGGCGAGCGGCTGTGAGTGCTTGCCCTCAGGCAAGCTGTGAACGTCGAAGGCATCCGCACGCAGATGCTGCAGCAACATGACGTCGCTCTGCGGACCACGAACCTTGGCCGTCGTTGGCTCAACGAGCAACGCGCCTTTGACGATGAGACCCGTCGCGGGTGCGCCGACGACGTTGACCTGGATAGGTACGTCGCGCAAAACGCGCGGCTCCCATTTGAGATCGACCGCGGGCGGATCGAACTGCTCGACTTCGACGTTCACGCCGTCAGGCAAGTGGACCATCTTCGGATCGAAGACGACGTGCGCGGGCTGGCTTCGTGACAGATCCATGTGCACCAACACCGAGCTTGCACGAAGGTTGTCGATCGTCTGATTCGAGCCTCTCACGACGATGCGCACGCTCTGAGGAAGTGATCCCACGAGCATTCGATCGCTGTTTTCCGGCGGAAGTTGGACTTCGAGATCGACGGCGATCGAGCGGCGCGCGTCTTCGCCGCCGTGCACGAGCGAGTAGACGACGAGCGCAAACGCGAAGCTCAATAGCTTCAAGTTCAGATTCTCCGTCAACGCCTGGCGAATGCGCTTCCACATCTCACTCACTCCCATCGCCGCTGCGCGGCGGAGGCGGCGTGCTCGTTGGCATGGGGATCGGCGTCTCGAGCGCCGATGCGGGCGCGGGCTTGTCCGTTTCGGGGAGTCGCGCCTTCGCCATCTCGGGATTCGTGGTTGCGGAACGACCAGAAATTGCCTGGGATCCGGCCGCGGGGGTCGCCGGCGCCGGCGCGGCGACGCGGAAGGAGCCGGTCGCGACACCCGCCCCGGTCGTGACACCCGCACGCTTGCCGGTCGTCGGTGGTTCTCCCTTCTTTTTCGCGCGTGCGCGCTGGCTAAAGAGGCCGAGCAAAGCTTGCTTGAGCGAGGCTCCGTCGAGATTCGGAACGATGTTGCCATTGAAGCAAAAGCTGATGGTCCCGCGCTCTTCCGACACGACGACGACGACCGCGTCGGTCTCCTCGGTGATGCCGAGCGCCGCGCGGTGGCGCGAGCCGAGTGATTTGTCGACGACCTTCGTATCGGGCATGGGGAAGAAGACGCCACCTTTCGCGACGCGGAGGTGACGAATGACGACCGCACCGTCGTGAAGCTTGTTGAGGCTCTCGGGGAGGAAGAGACTCACGAGCAGTTCGCGCTGTACCGCAGCGTCGAGCGTGGTGCCCTGAGCAACGACGAACTCGTCGAGATTGGCTTCTTGCTCGAAGCAGATGAGGGCGCCAATGCGGTGGCGCGCGAGCTCCGTGGCGGCGGCCACGACCTCCTCGATCACGCGCGTCTCCTGCTGATGGGCAAAGCCACCAAAGAAGGCAGGCGCACCGACGCGCATGAGGCCGCGCCGGATATCGTTCTGAAAAACGACGACGACGATGAGAATGACCGACGACAGAAGCGAGGAGAGCAGATTGACGAGGGTGACGAGACCAATCCACTTTGCCGAAACATAGACAATGAAGATGACACCGAGCCCGATGCCCATCTGCATGGCGCGCGTGCCGCGAAGGACGAGCAGCGCGCGATAGACGACGTAGGCGACGACGAGAATATCAATGACGTCGATGAGAACCTGCAACGCCGGGCGCGCAGAGAAGAGGTGCCGGAGTCCCTCGAGCATCAGGCCCCTGCCCTTCTATCTGCACGCTGCGTCACCTTCACCGACACGCCTCTCCGTTCCCGAAGTTTAAGCAACACATTAAACAAGCGAAAATTGCGCGGGCCTGACCCGTAGCACGTCAGAAGTGATCGCGTCCACGACGCGAGCGATAATGTGTGTCATGCACGCGCTGGATGGCGTGTATGCAGGGCGCGCATCGTATCGATCGCTTGAACCGTCGCCCCAACATCGTGGACGCGCACGATCGACGCGCCGCTCCGTGCTGCATGGATCGCAACGGCGATCGATGCGCCGAGGCGGTCCACCGGCAGCGTGTCCGGTGCCGCGAGCGTGAGCAGCGACTTGCGGCTCGCACCAATGAGCACGGGCACGTCGAGCGCGGAAACAATCTCCGAGGTGCGTCGCAACAACTCGAGACTGTGCACGTTGGACTTCGAGAAGCCCAGGCCCGGATCCATCACGAGCGCGCTGCGGGCGACGCCGGCTCTCTGGGCTCTCTCTGCCGCCCGTTCCCATTCGGCGAGGACATTGACGACGACGTCGTCGTAGGCATTCTCGTCGTACGCGCCGAAATCGGCCATTTTTGATTGAGGCACACGCGCGTGCGACAGGACGAGTGCTGCGTTCGCCTTCGCGCAGACACTCGCGACGCCCTCATCCGCAAGAAGCGAAACGTCGTTGACGACGTGAGCGCCCGCATCGAGGCACGCCGAGGCGACTTCGGCGCTGGTCGTGTCGATCGACACGCAGACGCGGGCCGAGGCCCAACGCACGATCTCCAGGGCGCGATCGATCTGGATCGCGGGTGCAACAGGCCGCAGCCCGGGTTGCGTGGATTCTGCACCGATGTCGATGATGCCGGCGCCCTCCGCGATCATCTGCTCGATGCGCGTACACGCGGCAGCCTCGTTGAAGGCTTGGCCGCCATCGCTGAAGGAGTCCGGAGTGACGTTGCAAATCCCCATCACCAAAATGCCACGACGGGCTCTCGCGGCCCTGAGAACATCTGCAAACTCGGTCGCCTTCATAGGATTCGATATCAAATCGCTTTTCAATTTGTACTCCCTTGGGGAGTACATCATGACGATTACCAGTCGATGATGGCGGCGCCCCACGTAAAACCAGAGCCGAAACTGCAGAGCGCGATCTTCATCCCGCGCCTCAGGCGTCCGGTTTCCTCCGCTTCCGCAAGGAGGATGGGGATGGTTGCGGCCGTGGTGTTCCCGTATCGATGGATGTTGTGCACGATCTTCTCTTCCGGGATCCCGAGCGTCTGCTGGATGAACTGATTGATACGCATGTTCGCTTGGTGGAAGAAGAACATGTCAATGGCTTCTCCCGTGACTCCGTGCATCATGCACGTTTCCATGAGAACCATCACCATGCGCTCGACCGCGTGCTTGAAAACCAACTTGCCATCCATGTAAGCCCACATGAATTCGGGCGAGATCTGGCCTACGCCCTCGGCATTTTGCGGGATGAAGGGGCGCTTGCGAATGTCCCAGATGCGTTGCGAAAGAGTATCTGCGAAGCGGCCATCTGCGCCGAGCTTCCACGCGCGCACCCCGCGATCTTCCTCCGTTGCGCTGACGACGACCGCGCCGGCGCCGTCGCCGAAGAGTGAGGCAACCCCACGACCGCGAGCGGTCAGATCGAGCGCAGCGGAGTGAACCTCGGCACCAACGACGAGCACGTGTTTGCACGCCCCCGATTTGACCATGGAGGTGGCCGTGCCGAGTGCGTAGAGAAAACCCGAGCATTGGTTTCGCACGTCGAGCGCAGGGACGAATTTGGCGTTTGGTCCGTCGCAGAGCCCGAGCTTCTCTTGCAAGTAAACACCCGAACCCGGGAAACAGTGTTCGGACGACAGCGTCGCGAAAATGATCATGTCGAGATCGGTCTTCGCAATCCCCGCCTTCTCGATGGCCGCCTGTGCCGCGAGCAAACCGAGATCCGACGTGCCCACGCCTTCGTCGGCGAAGCGGCGCTCCTCGATGCCCGTGCGCTTGACGATCCACTCGTGCGTCGTGTCGATCCCGTAGACCGTTCGAAGATCGTCGTTCGTCACGCGACGCGGAGGAACATAAAAGCCTGTTCCGGAGATGAAAGCATTGGGCATGGAAAACCTCCGCGGCAACGGCCCGCTGTGAGGGGCTCTGGGATAGCGTCGCTTGCGACGGTTATCAAACGCGTTCTCGTTTCGGTCCCGTTTGCTTAGACCGCTTTCAAGTTGACGCGAGGTTTCGAACTCCTCGTAGGTTGCTCCCGTCGTCTTTTGGCCGATTTCCATCGCATCGCTTCGTTGCTCCTCCTCGAGCTGCACGAGCAGCTCTCGTCGGAGCGCCTCGCGCTGCTCGGAACTCGGTCAAAATA
>Ga0123357_10001092_pt1 | contig 28037 bp, 15 predicted proteins | sample TergutEmb28metaG_FD_89873 | JGI IMG/M metagenome (GOLD analysis project Ga0123357, IMG submission 89873) | Embiratermes neotenicus P4 segment gut microbial communities from Petit-Saut dam, French Guiana - Emb289 P4 | ecosystem: Host-associated > Arthropoda: Insects > Digestive system > Gut ...
CGGTCCCAGTAGCCGCGCGGTCTAAGGCGTAGGTCTGCGGCCGCTCGCCTGCTGAGATCGTGGGTTCGAATCCCGCCGGGGGCATGGATGTCTGTCTGTTGTGAGGTGAGTGTTGTGTGTTGTCAGGTAGAGGTCTCTGCGACGAGCTGATCACTTATCCAGAGGAGTCCTACCGACTGTGGTGCGTCGTTGTGCGTGATCTAGAAACCTCATGAATGAGGAGGCTATGGCCGGCGTTGGGCCGCAGCGCCACAAAAAAAATAATAATGAAGAAATTGGACCATCATAATTTTTATTCGAGTGTTAATAGGATGTAAGTTATCTTGAAATCTGTTCTCATTTGCACATCCGAATCAGTGTGACTTAAGAGTTCTCCATTTGCAGCTGTACAGAAATGCGGACATTGTATTAATTTACTAAAGGCAATGTTGTCCATGCGTTTAGTTATGCATCACCCCGTGAAGGTGGAGAGGGAGTGGAGGTATTGCGTCAATCTTCATATCCCCATAGGATGGAGAGGAGTGGTTTAGCTTCACGCCGTGGTGGCTTTATACTGGGGAAAGAGCTACCGGTACCCCTTGAAAGGGAGGCCTGGTCAAGTCTAGGGTCCATCTGCAGGCTGCAGAGAAGAAGAAAATATCTGGCGATTCCAGAAATCCAACCCCGACCATCCAGCACACAGTCCAGTCTCTATGTTTCCATCAGTTTACTAATTACAGCCAGTGGTCTCGGTGTTCTGCAGTAATGCCACAACAACAATCAAATATGTTTTGTGTACATCAACCCAGATATCTGCTGTCTGTGAAACCAGTAGCCCTTATCATCACACTTTGTCAGTCATCAAGCATCTATATGTCACCACGCGGTGATAAAACACCCTACACCGCGGGTTGCCTGGTTTCCTCATCCCCCTGCCATCCGTTTCCCACTAATCAGATTAGTATCCATTCATGTAATTCGCCATAGACCCAATTAGTCTTTGTCTGCATGTATACTGACGTTAACATGCTCCCATGGTCACAGATCAAGGCTGTGCAACTACCAAATATTGTTTGAATACTACTGTTAACTGCTGCTGGAAAACTAACTGAACTACGTGTTTGACATCAGCTTTGGAGTTTATCCAGAGACTAGGTTATAATGCACAGATGTGTATTTCACCGCCTTTACACATATACAAGGTGTGGCGCTTATTTGAGCATAGAGACAAACTTACCTTTATCCGAAGGTTAAAGCCACTAACACTAAAGTCTTCGAAAAGACATTATCAAGTGAAAAGGGCTTATCAAAAAAAAAGGCATCGCATTCAAGTATTAGAATTTTAATTGTCACACGTTTTATGTTCATTTTCTTTAAAAAATAAATAATAATCATGGGTATTAATCTCTGGAACCAGAACATGATGTTTCAGTACAACTAACACAGCAAGCCACCAGAGAGCAGGATCCGGAGTTACATCCACGCTGTTGCTACCAAGGACGTTTCCTCGCTCAAAACCTACCTGCACTTTTGTCTCCCCATTTCCAGCGCCACATTTGGTACAACAAAAAACTTCTCATACCTTATAGTGCGGGGCATGGTTTTTAGCCGTTAGAGGAGTTAGCCGAGTAGGCGGACGGGCCTTCTGGATGTGGTGAAGTGGTGAGGGGTGGGTGTTTATTTGCTTGTAACTTCAGTGTAACAAGGACAACTGTAGTTACGCAGGCGGAGTGGACTGCGTCAAACTGCAGTCGCTGCATTAATAACTCGATCCTAGCCTACCGTTTGAAAATTCCACCAGTCAAAAACCGTGCACTGCACTATACTGCCCTAATGACTATACAATTACACACAGCACACAGGCCCATGTAGTTGTCAAGCTGCTTATCAAAGTAATGTATTTTGCTCAAGTTTCCACATCTGAATAGTAAATAGATTCTCATATCACAATCCATGTGTACACAGTCACTGTCTTTTAACCCTTTACAGACGAAGGGCAGACCGCTTTATTTAAAGACCCAGTTCGTACCGCACAATAAACACTTTTCATCTCGGTTATAAAAACCAATCAGTTTATGCTGTAAGTGGCACAAGTCGCTCTTTATTCTCAGACAAATACAAAACACATCACGTGCGGGCAGAATGCACAATTCATGAATGCTAAACCTGTTGGTGCGTCACGTAACCAGTAGACCTTAAAAGCTTAAGCAAAGCTATTGTAAATTCTCGAGCGACTGTATTATTTTGTAAATGATTAGGACAACAATGATAATAAAACTGTCGATTACGTAATCGCATAACTAACTTCAAAGAGAGGATTCTTCCTTGAAAAGCTGAAACTTGCATAGCTAGTCAGAAATCCCCTGCCTTTTACGGAAACCGAAAATTCATTATCGTGTATGAAACAGCCGGTCACCGATTCCTGTCGTGAGGCACACTCCTCAAAACACATTTCTTTAACATCCAACTTAGAATCATCCCGCAATACACGCCTAGATTTCCTTTGTAAAATTCCGCAGGTCTATGCATTTTTCGAATCCCATGGCTGCTACATGCATATTCTATACAATTATCCTTCACTGATCACCATTACAATATATGGTAAGCAGCACAAGACTACGAGTTATGGAGACATTTCCTTCTGGAGTGCCCTATTATTTCCTCTTCTCCTGTGCTCACACATTCTCCTTACCATGTTGTTATTAAATATTCTCTATTTACCATCTATCCTTGGGGTCGGAGACTAAATTTCAAGGCAGTGCGAAATGGAAGGTATTCTACTTTGTCGCACATTGCTTACAAACATTGAGTATTTCTTATTAAATATAAAATTTGCCCTGTAGAAATCTAAACCTCCATTTCCTTAATACCAGATTCCCGGCAACAACGAAGCAAACAATTTTATTACTTGTAGACATAACGCACTGCAGGTAAGCGAGGGTTTCTTGCTTTTGATAATATATGTGGAGTGTGGCGTACAATATTTATGAAGAAGAAATTCCACAAATTTAGAAGTAGGAAACGATGTAAGAAGAAAAAGAAGAAGGTGGAAGCAAATCTACTCCTACGTCTTGCTAGGTGTCATGGCTTATTCTCCACATACACGACAGGACGCATACAAAGTCTGGCTACATGCCCTGTATTTTATTACGACTATATTGTGTTTATCTTGTTCATATCCGTGCATTAGTGTCGCTATATCAAATAAACACCGACAAAAGCACCCGTATATTAAATTACAACTTTATTAACACTATGCCCAACTCCAACCTGTTTCAACCCTAAAGGATATGAAGTATACGCCCTGAAGAAGATCCTCTAAGGGCTGAAACATGTTGGAGTGACGTGACTATATTGTTAATAAAGTGGTGATTTAATAATATATGAGTGCTTTCGTCTGTATTTATTTGATATGGTGATACTAGTACATGGATACGAAAAAGGTACGTATTAATTACTTTCGTCATACCTTAAAAAGATATTGTAAAAATTCTATAATTTTATGTATTTTATATTATAATCATTATATACTATAACTTTACTTGAAAATATGTTTTGACTTCCATAATTTTACAACTGGTGACTCGCGCTGCTAGAATGTACGAATTATACTCCCTGAAGATGGTCCTTTAAGGGTTGAAACATGTTGGGGTTACATATAGCGTTAAAAAGTGGTGATTTAATAATACGAGTAGATGAGTCCGTTTGTCGGAGTTTATTTGATACAGTGTAGTATGTTTATTTATTATTTACGTCAGAGCCCTACGCCTATACCGTTTCTTGTCTAATGTTTACGAGTGGCGTTTTATAGACAGGAGAGTGGCAGACCGAAATAAAAAAAAAAGACTTAAAACCTGTTAGAAATGAATAATAATAATAATATTTATTAACTGCAATTGGATTGTTACTCGGTGGCAGTAGTTATTGTACATGTATACAAAACATAAAATTGGTTACTAATAAATTTAAGTCGGGAGGGCTAAATGAGAAGCACATAGTGGCAACTTGGAATATTGGGAACCATCTCAGCATTCGCTTATAGACACAAAGAAATCAAGAAAACCCCCTGTCGAGGTGGCCGGTCGCAGGACGTTCCGAAGAGACTTCTAGCCAGCAGTCCGGCATAAAGCCGGCAAAAAGAACGTGCATAGGGAAAACTACGTTTGGAATTCGCAATGACCCTCACGAAAGCTAACACAAGAATGCTCCTCCAATACCTATGTGCGAAAGTAACTGCTTTAACATAATGGTGGAAGGATTTTTGCATATTCTGTACATGATTTTATTTTTATTTTACTTTTTATTTTTTTTTCTTTTATGTAAATCGAAATTTATTGTCACATACTGAACTGAAAAAAGACAGAGCGATCAAATGTGCAAATATCAGAATATGGGCACTGTACCAACTACCAAACACGTTCGCGCCTCTCTTCCAACCGTGACGTTAAAAATGAATACCCTCATCTCACCCAGATAATGGTCATGCTTACACACATTACTGGCTCTTTTAATATTTTAAAATTGAAAAGAATCTGTCTAAACCTAGGCTTGTACATACAGAGGATGTCCAACGTAACGCAGGAACGGCTCACATTATCCACATTAATAGCAGGTATTACACGACTTACCAAAAGTTTAAGCACGTGTTTGAAAGTTACCTCTTCCAGTTCTCAGACGTGCCTGGTACCCGGTAAACAAACTATTAACCACACAGCCATGTACTTATAAACGTAACAATGAGACGCGTTCGTGCACCCATTGTTGCAGTGGAAGGCAGTAAGTATTACATATTCCGAGTGCGTGCTTTTAGCCTTAGGTATCCAGCATGCAATGAACATGTGTCATATTGTCATCTGTGGTCTCTCCGGCTCTACAATATTTTTCCACATTATCTAATAAACGGCACGATTTTAGAAAAAAGGTTATTTAACAAAAGAAAAAGGTGTGTTTTGATTCGTTCTACAACTTTTGTCTGAAACATTTCTCATCCTAAAAAGAATCGAGCCAGATATGATGATAAATGTATATTGGTCTTCAGGTAAAGTGCCTGCCTTTATTGTCGTATTTCAATGACGTATGTTTTCGAGACAGACTTTCTAAAAATATTCCAATATCAAATTTCATCAAAATCGAGATGTTCCATGCGAACGGACAGGGAGACATGACGAAGCGAACAGCTGTTTTTCGCAATTTTGCGAACGCGCCTAAAAAAGGATTAAATTGTTGCCTAGAAGTTTCCATTACTGCGCCCCTGGTGTGTGTGCGTGCGTTAGTGCGTGCGTGCGCGGGTGTCCGCGCGTGCGTGTGTGCGTGTGTGAGAGTGGATTGCTTTATGTGGTGTCTTTCACAAGCCCTCCCCCAGATAACAGTCACATGATCTTGGACTTGGTCAAAGAGAGTTGCCTAATCTGAAACACACTTGCGCTTCGAATTGCGTCATCAAACGGGCGTCGGGGCAAAGGCTGCACCATGTTTAGGCCGAGGCTACATACAGATAAGCGGCTTGGTTTCCCATCGAACCGTTGTTAATACTTCCGTAACATTCTTTCATGAAAATGAGATACAATGTACAGACAGCCTTGTGGAGTCGTTTTGGAATAGCTCATTAAAAGATAAATCCCAAACATCTTATCGGAATGGAACTCCGATCGTCCAGTCTATAGGTATTCTATGGTTTCCGTGTAGCCTCTGCTATATCTCATATCTCGACAGAAATAGAAAGTTCGTTTATGACAAACAGATGAAATACTCAGGCATAAATCAAATATCATATGTCAAATGTACATTTTTAACTCTAAATTTCTACTGTCAACTATAAATTTCAAACGCCACCACCATACCACGCTCCAATGAAGTAACCACAACAAATAAAAGGTAAAGCAATCCCTGTACAGGCCTATAGGGTTCCAGAAGGTTGAGGCTCACAGATTTCAAGACAATCAGCACATGAAGGTGGTAAGGTTGTCAGCCCTACGCACCGGCCGCCTTTACCCCCAGAAAATATTCCTGGTACTAATTTCTGTTAGACGCTGAGTAGATCCCAGGGCCATAATGCGGCAGGAAGGATTATGCCAATTAAAAATTCCAGTGACACCATCGGGAATCGCACCCGCGACCTTTCGGCTTGTAATGCAAGGCCTCAACCAACTGCGCCACCGCGTACCCACTACAACAAACTTTCGGCCTATTCTCAAAAATATTGCAACTTATATATGTATATGTACGCACACGCACACACATATGTGTGTGTGTAATTCAGGACCTATGGATGTGCATAAGACTGCATATAAATGAACAAAGGAGTATAAACATGTCTTTATATCTGGCTAATATACGAAGAAGTATCAAGCAGTAACTAATTTTAATCATTATAAGGACTGGGTTACATATAAAATAATACTAAACTTGCATTTCCTTGAATTGTGCTAGTAGAAAAATTGATTAAAAAATAAGTGTTTAAAAGCTAACGTAAACCGCCACCAGAACACAAGTGACAACGTTTTAGATATAGGCTATACCTGTTAAAAAACGGATGTACAGTAATAGCAGTAGGCCTGTGTTGTGGTGGTATGTATAAATATACCACCACAATACACGACAACTGAACGAGTGTAGTAGATACAAAATAAGGTAAAACATTTGAGAGCCGAGCTTCTGACAGTGGTGCTGATGAAGATTCCAGTCTGGTGGGACACGACGTCGTGTGGACTGGTATATACGTACTTCTGAGTAGTAATGAAAGAATGGAAGCATAGCTCCACTTCTCAGAAATCTTTGTGGCATAGTGCTGACTAAATTAATTAAACACTGGGACAAATTACCTCCTTCACCTTAATCTCCAGACACAACATCTTATATTGTAAAAAGATATTGCCCAGTTAAAAATGAAATTCATGTACAAAACTAAGTAAATTCTGAAAAATAGTTAAGCTTTGATTAAATTGAAACTGTGTTTGTCTGGTAACATAAACTGTCCAGAAAATCTATGGTGGAAAGTAATTTAGCCATTAATAAACGGGGACTATTCAATTAAAATATAAAGAACTGAATGGAAAGCAGACTGTTTCAATAATTATTGAATTCTGTCCCTGTCATTTCAACTGGAAGCAATACTCCCATCACGAACAGGAAAGATCTGTAGACTACTTTAACAGAAGAGAAGGAAAAAAAGACGTGACCTATGTAGATAGCAAATGTAGGGGTATGTTCTGTTCCATACTTGGTATCCACAGTCTATGTAGTACCTGTCTTGAAAGGAAAACATTCATGTCCGAGGTACCTAGTCCTCTACACAGTGTGATTCAAGACTGACGGATAACAATGAAGTAAACAGAAAACATCTCTGTACCACGTACAATTGGGAAGTTCATACATACAAGAAATTTCAAGTCCCTTGGGTTGTTGCGCTGTGTCGTGGGGGTTAGAGTACCAGACGCTGCGAAGGAACTTGGCGCCTTCAGCTTCAATGTCAGAAAGTACAAGAAGAAATACATTAAGTGCATTATTACTGTTCTCGGGGGTTCTGTGTGAAAGAGGTTTGATAGCGTTCGTGGCTGCGAATCATGAAGAGGCAGTTTTCAAGAAACTTCCAGTGCAGGTAAGTATGAAGTTTCGAGTCTTCTCGGATGTTACGCCGTGTTTACCAGTCGAAAGAACATAACAATTCGGAAGACACGAATCTTCATCAACACCACTGTGAGTCCCTGAAATCTTGCACGGAGCGACTGAATGCTGCATAGGTTAGGTTCAGCGTGAATAATATACAACTTCACGGGTGAGGTTTTAAACTACGCTACTCCTCATTCCCATACCTCATTTTACGCAGTACTTCTTACGTTCCGCTTCAATGACAAATCCGGGTGGTTGTTAAATTCCGTTTCACAAAAATTACACTCACACCATTGGAAACTTCACACTTAACACACTCTCACAAAACCGCTAACTATAGCTACGCAATCTGGTGAATGATTTGGAAACTACAAAGTTTTCATATGTATCAGACGCTTATCGTTGACCGCCAGCTGCCCGCTAGCTTACCATAGCCAGCTGACAGCGCACTCTATATTAAGCTTACAACGCACGGATCGCTGGGTCTGCGCGCCGTTTGTCGCCACGATCGTATCATTCGTAAGGCGCGTATTTGTGTTTTGTAATATGCTAAATACAGTTCCTGCAGGAAATTAATTTTGCAAATAGATACCGCGATGGAAGATTGTACCGAATAGGTGGACCACATCCTCGTTCCGTTTAGCTATGGAGCTTGGTTTTGGCTCAGTGGATAAGTGAATTCTCAGCATTACGGGCATTGTTCTGAAGAATATACCATGTTAAATAACAAAGGCCATTACGCAGGATTGCCATACATCAGTACATCATAAGAAAAGAGGACACTTCCCACTTATAAATACAAAAAAGTAGGACATGTCAAAGAAGAATGAGGCTGAAAACGAGAACACATAAATAGTCACGTTTTTATTAAATACAAGTCGCTACACAATTCTCTCTTCTAGCAGTTCTAATTTCATGGGTATGAAATCGGAGTGAGGCGTTCATTAAGCATACTGTTCAATGAGTTTTTTTCAGAATTCCGCATCGAAGTTTTCGGGGATATTCTGACGGTCAACTGCTGAACTCCTACGTTTTTTTTGACTCGGACAATATTAATATAATATTATGATTATGCATTTCTTAAAATATAGTAAAAATAATTTTGCAATCTTATTAACAATAGAGTATGCAAAAGTTTTAAGAAATAACAAATAGCCAAAAACTCAGAGACATTTCCACAAATTGAAAAACCCCGCCCGGACAGAAACTGTTGAGTCGTAAAAGAGTTGCAAAGAGAACAGGACATATGTTAGCCATACCAGACCAGTCACAGCCATAGTGTCGTAGCATTACGTGATATTACGTTTGGTGTGTGGTGTCCTGTGAGTTCAATTAAGATTATTGGGTCCAATTTTCTTTCTGAGAACACAAATTCACATTAGTCTGTTAAACCCATACGGACAGACCTTTCGTCTAGGAGAAACAACATACCACTTTTCAAAAGATAGTACCGCAGCTTACACGCCAAGCAATTCTGCGCATTGCGAGTATATATATATATTCGCAGGGGTGCAGCTGAGAATACCTCAGATTTATGCCTTATTTATAGTATTTTCCCGTGATAGAATAATCTTCAAGTGAGTGTAGCCTCCATGTTCACCAGGTCTGAACTCATGCGATTTTTTACTTGTGCATGTTACAGGGTAACTTGTACAGCAATTATCACAGGACTGAAAACGGTCTGAAAGAAAACATCCAGAATGCAATTCTATAATTTTTATCAGAACTTCGATGTGAAATACACGAACAAATTGTTTTCAGATGAGAAGGGTTTCTGTCAGCCAAATGAAACGACATCTAGCAATCCCTGTACAGGCCTGAACAGACCCTGGGGGTTCCAGGAGGTTGAGACTCCCAGATTTCAAAACAGTCGCTACATGATGGTGGTAAGGTTGTCAGCCTTACACAACGGCCGCATTTACTCCCCTGGAAATATTCCTGGTACCCGTGTCGTTAGGGTCCGAGTAGACCCCATGGCCATAATTTGGCCGAAAGGAAATGAAAAATTCCTATGACTACCGGGAATCGAACGTGCCACCTTCCGGTTTGTGGCGCAGTGCCTCAAAACCACACCCAACACCTTATTTAAATATGGCGAATAAGAACCTAATATCAACTGCATTACACCAAACCATAACGCGTAGGCGATGACACACGGAAAACTGCATTTGATTCTGGAAGTGACCAAGCATATGGAGCAGATAAAATAATTATCTTATACACTGGACCATAATACAAAATAATATACGTACATCCAATTATCCTAATAATACACCCTACATTCAACGTAAATGATCTGCAGTCTGCTAAGATATATTTTGGAACAAAGAGAAACATAATTTTGTGGGGAAATCGACCCAGAGTCTTAGAGCGGAAGGCATGTTTCATTTTCTGTCAACTAATTGTCTTTTTATGTCAACAAGTGACAGGTTTGGCTTCGTTGCGAATATTTTTGCACTCGCAGTTCATTGGCTTCAGCGGTGAGCGACTAACATGGCTTACTGCACAAACGTTGCTGGAAATAATTTATTTGTACCAATAAAAGAAGTTAGCACAGCGTCAAACACACGAAGAAATTAAATATTTGATAATTAGAATATGGTTGCATTAGTGTTAAGAAAAGCTCGAGCCACTTCTGCTCGATGTACACACCATGCCGGACGGGCAAATACGTAAACATTATTAACACATTTAAAAGTATCCAAACTACGCCTACCGTAATTATTTTAATTTAAAATAACCAAGGCTGAACATAGGCATATATGCAAATAGATGTGCAACGGTAAATTGTGTCTAATCAAACATTGTAGTCCATGACGTAAACATCCATTATCGTATTTTTCTTGGTTGAATACCTCCCTCAGGATAGCCAAAAAAAGGCCGAAACATGTAGATTACATGTTCGTATACTATTGTATCTATCTTTAAGTGGCTATCCCGTTGTTGTTTGTTTATTATTGTATCTACTTAAAACGCAGACGATGGAATATATTTGGCGACTTGTCTTACTGCACGGAACATGGATAACTTAAAACCGTCAACTTAATTCCAGAGATCTATTTCCAGTGCCTTACGGTGCCGTAACTGGCCTTCCTGTTAACAACGGGCGTATGAAATAATAGGTGAATGTGCATCGTAGTAACTCTCTCTTACACGAACGACATCTGGAGCGTCTACTGAATTCTGAAGAACCATCTTCATCCCTCAGTGTCACCTAACACTGATCATAGGGAAGGGATTGTCATGCCACTCGACGGGTTTCATGTTTACTTGGCAAGCCGAATATTTATGCAGCCGTCCAAATTACAGTTTTCTAAAGTCAGTTAAAAGTAATTTAGAACACTGAAGATTAGAGTCCGTTTTGCATGCAGGCAACGTCTGGCACTGTTTGCTAAGTTTGTTTCTCTGAAAATAATCGATCATAAACCAGAAAATAGGGAAATGTTCTGGTAAATAAAATAAATACATAAACAAACAGAGCACTGATGTATACTTGAGCATACAGTGAGAGTATTTTGTTGAATATTATGGGTTTTCATACAACATAAAATGAACATGTTCAAAATTGAACTCAAATCTTCAACGCCTTTTTAAACTTATTTATTTATCAATTTGTCTTCATCATAATCATCATAATAATCACATTCGTCCTCCTCCTCCTCCTCCTCCTCATCATCATCACACTGTAATTGCTTTCTGTTTTACAAAACATTATTAAAATTTATTACTGTAAAGTTCCTTAAGCTTGACTATACCCAAGCAAGACTGGAAGCTACTGTGTACACACACAGTATTTCCTTGCAGCCCATCTAGTTGTTACATATTTTATGTACAATACAGTTATACTGCAAGATATATAGTTATGTATGCACATCATTTACAAATGCTACAAAAATACATGATCACAAACAATTACCTTCCTCTTGCAATATGCACTATTTACAAACAGAATGATAAAACTATATTGTTAATGTGATGAGTTAGCTGCTATAAATGTACTACATGAATTATTTTGCCTCTAGAAGACTAGCAAAATATATAATTAATGAATTATTAACTTCAGTCACACTCTATACAATAAAAGCAAAAATGTAAAACTAGTAAACATTATTATCATTTTATAGTCGTGAGGTGTATGTCATTTACTTCAGTGCACTTTGGCTTGCTCGGACACATTATTAACCCATACATACAGTCATAACAGCAAATGATCAAATGTTCATGTCTTCATTCATTTACATACCTCACCCATTAAAGAAAAAAAATAATTACCATTCTGTTAACTTGTGAAAAGGACAAGCATCAGGTAACTACAGTATAAAGACTATTCCTTAAACATCAGTTCAACAAAGTGCATGAATATATGTCTAAATCTGTAACATGCTCTGTATGGAACATAAGGGGTTGAGGGGAAATACAGTAGCAATTAGTGGGTGGTTATATCTCATATTTTTGTTCTGCTGACGAAAATTCTGTGTGGCATAGCGCTTGTAGCTCTACACATGCCACAACAGTAATACCACACCTGCTAAGTCCTGCCACATGCTTGTGGAGCCATAAGTTCATCTGTCTTTCTGATTCCAGCTTTCAGATCTTCAAGCCTTGTCTTTTTTAATAGGCTGGTCCTCAACACAATTCCAAATGTAAATGTCCACTGGGGTTAGACCAGGAAACTTAAGTAGCCAATAAATTGGTCCTGATGTCCCAGCCCATCTACCTGGGAACTATGCATTCAGTCTTTTACAGACAATGTGGAGGTGCACCACATTTTAGAAAATAAGATCAGGATTTTCTTCAGTTTAAGGCATAATGTAGAAGACATCACTGGTCACTTTATTCTGCTTCAGAGTATACCTATTCACTTTTGGAATGTCTTGTTCAAGAACACAATTTCGAAAAGTGAAGAAAATATGCAGTAGATTTCACTGCCATACATGTACTAAAGTGAAAGTAATTCACATTTAAAATTCTAGAATTTTTTTGTCCCTCCTGTATAAAAACTGCTTATACAATTTACATGATATATGCACAATCACATCAACGTGAAAACAAAAAAACTGTACGCCTTTCACAATTTCAATGTTCAAAACAAATTTTTTTGATTACATTATTTTCCAAAGTTGACCAATACTTCATACATATCGCAATTTTTTCAGACAAACATAAAAACAAACTACAGCAAAGGCATCACAGGTAACATGTAACATACCCAGTAACATCCATTACAGTACAGGACATCTGTTTAACATGCAGCGGATATTCCTTGTGTGATAAGAAACAATTTATTTTTTAATATGGATACTAAAGTTTTTTTTTTTTTTCCATAAAAATCCAGAGATCATATTTACTTTACCTTCTACAGATGTTCTAATATTATGGAACCTACTTGTATTATCATTATAGATTTTAACTTTATCACAAATACAGTAAAACTGGCAGAGAACGTAAATTCTTTAATACTCAACAAGTAGCGCCATACATTCAATTTTCATTTCCTATCAGCACAGTTGCAGGCATTTTACAACTTCATTCTGTCATGCAATATTTCAATCTAACTTTTTGTCAAGAAGGAATTGGAAACACAGTACATGTTTATATTCAAGTGTGCATTGGAGTTCTGAATACAGGAAAACGGTATACAATGCTCTCATTCACACTGAAAATATACTGGGTCCTGCCTGTATTTGACCACAGTTTCAGAAAAACAGTTCTTTAAGAAGAATTACATATCAACAAATACACATCCATGTTTTAGTAGCAAAGAAAAAACTATATTGTTCTCATTGAACAGCCATGGATGCTCAGTTGTCACATGATCCTAACATCTTACCCCCCACCCCACACACACACCCACGTGTGTGCACGCACACTGTTTTGCATGGGGCTCATTAGGAAGACATATTCTGAAATTAAACAAAAATTGTCATTACAATCCACTTTACGATTAAAATTTTCAGTTTCCACAATGACTTTCTCGAACATATGAATGTCAACTAGCAGCCCGAGATAACTCCCCCCCGCACCATGAGTTGCCTACTGGATTTTTTTTTATCTACTGCTTTTTAAAGATGTGCAAGAAAATATGATTTACTTTTTTGCAGTAACAACTGTTTGCTTGTGAGTATAACTTTAAGATTTTATGTGCCCGAATTCTGTGATGCATGGGGTATAAAATACCAGTAGATATTCCTGAAAAAACTTAAGAAAACTGTGAAACATTGTCATAACTCAATGCACACTGAATGCCCAAGTTTGTTAACCTGCATTTAGGTAGAAGTTTGTGAGGAAGCAGCAGCAGGACATTCATGTATGCAAATTAAATACCGTATAGGTTGGATGTGCAGCACATGGTGACAACAGACAGTGATGGAGTGCAAATCATTATTGGGTTGGCAACCTTTTGGCACTCCCACAACACTGCTATGTCAATGTGGAAAAAAATTTGGAACATTTGACTATCATCCATCCACTCGTGATAATCTCCAAACTTCAAAGAGAATTCACTTTTCAGCTGCTCAGTGATATCACCAAACTTGTCCTTCGTAATCTGCAAATCACCTGGCAGTGGAACATTCAAATATAGTTTTCAAAACGGAAAGTAGTTTAGATCCTGTTGACTGATATGTTAGTGCAGCAGGCTTAGTTCAACTTTGAAGGCCTACATACCATAAAACATGTCACATTGTAGTTTACCTTGTCATTTAAATTTCAAATTCCATTCATTAAGATTAGCTGTTCTGCCTGTAATGTATGTGCAAGCTATGACCCATTTCTCATCAGATAACTGCGATGCATTTTGCCATTTTCTATCATGCAGGTTATTTCAGTTCACAAATGAAAAAGCCACTTGGCCATCTCAGCGCCAAGCAAGAGAAAAACACTGTCCTGGTATGATTTCTTCCATAAAATATTGGAACTGACCATGGTTAAAGCCCCTGCATTGAATGTAGTCAGTCCACTGTGAAAATCAGTGTCCATAACTTCTTTAATCTCAAATGAAAAATTTTGCAGCACGCAGTACCTCTTGAAGAATAATATGCAGCAGAGTACCTCTTGAAGAATAACACAAACACTATCACATAGAGTCCAAATTCATGCACATTACTTCATACACTCATCCTACTATGCAAGGTTAGCTCCACACATATTTCTGCGACCTTCATCGTCATCGTCAATTTTTTGCAACAAATTTCTGCAAATAAACATTCCCTTTACTCTCAAGCATACAGTTTCACCAGTTGGAGTGTATTTCAAGCTGCATGCACTAGAAGCTCTTCAAGATTAAATGACACTGACAAGTGTAATGAATAAGTATCATAAATTATGTCGTGTCTGTGATACCATTACTTTCATCCATAGTGAGTGCATAACAATCAATGATTTTGTCTGCAATTTAAGTTGTTCCAACAAACCTGTTCGTAGTTCTTGTATACATCTTGCACATATTTTGGCAAACTCTGATGCCTTGAACCGTTTATTTTCTTCAGCAACAGCTAAGAAACAATGCTTCACAAATTTAGGGTCTGCAATATGCTTTCCTCATTTACATTTATTTCTGTCACTACATACCAAGCACGAACAAATGTTTCACTATCACTATTTTGTTTCTTAAAGATGTTCTGCTGACCAAACACGGCTCAAAGAGGTTTTCAACTGGCTGCCTGAGTCTTTTGCCGAAGTTCACCAGTCATCCTTATAACTTCCTTCATGCTTCTCCCAGTAACAATGCCCTGTATTGTATTCTTTCATTACAGAAATACTTCTCAAACACAAACTGCTTTAACTGCCCTTAAGTAAAGAAGTGTTTGCTGCTCCAGCTGTCATTAGCTTCAATTTTGTCTTACAGCACTAACAATAACGGAATATATCAATGCCCTATTCACATTCATACAAAAAACACGAGTGAATGGGGGCCTGGTACTGTATTTATGGTTCACAGAACATTCTAAACTTGGCCACAAATGTGGTACTTTCACTTTTTAAGGTAACATGCCATGAGTGATAATGTCCTGCTTAAGACTTACTGCAAATTCGTATAACTTGGTTGCATGTGGCCCAAAGGTTGCTGGCCCCTGGTTTAGCAGGTTACATTCCTGTTTCATGTTTGAAGGTCCTTGGTTCAGGTTGTAACCCTGAGACAAGCTATCCTGAGGTTTTTATCAGTCTCTCCACACAAATGAAAGGACAATACTTCAAATTAGCTTATTACCACTTAAGGCCATCTTATTCCTGATTAACTAAAAAATCATCATTGTATAAAACAGCACATACTTGTGTCATTAAATGCAATGTCAGTGAATAAGCAAATAAATAAATATGTTGTTTACAAGGGATAATTAAAGCCCAACTGTTGCTACATATTTAACGTAAAAACATTAAACATATTTTACTTTATTTTTCTACATTATACTTTTATGTATATGGGTCTTCTCTAGTGGTATGTAATTGTATAGTGTGATGACACCTTTTCCTGTAAAGCATGGAAACAGAAAATATGCTACAAAAAGGATGGAATAACAAAAGGTGAAATACAGATAAACTTTGTAAAACCAACTACTGAGCCAATTTATTATGACATACATGGCACTAACAAAAAATTCATCTGGTAACTCTTTGTCACGTTTCTCAGTGCCACACACATTCATGATAGCTATCTCCATGCTCACATAGTCACATTTTTTGCATCCCCATCACAGTTGATACCAATATGATGCCCCTTTGTCACAACTGACCTGATCAGAAATGGGCCTATTTCTTATCCCCTGACCACAGATTATGTTTGCTGGCTAGCTGTTGTCTCCGGTATGTGTGTTTTACATATGTAAATAAAAAACACAAAATTCGATTTTACAATCCTAATTATGTCTATAAAAACACAAAATTCGATTTTACAATTACAAAGTTTCTCTTTTTATTTACTTTTAGCAACTAAAGAGTATTACTTTATTGCAGTATATGTAAATTACAATTACTGTTGTCCTGTATTTCCCATTCAATAAGTATCAATCAGTGGCCCTGTCCACAGCATGAAAGCAGTAAAGGTAACCACTTTCTCCACCTTGTGCTAAGGTTAAATATAAATGAAGCAATACCTTCATTTCCTGACATACCTTACAGTGTACACAGGGACAACTTTACTCCCCCCCCTCAAACATGCTAGTAATAAAATTAAATGTGTACACTATGACTTGAACTGTACATGAGGAAAGGGCTGTGGTTCATGGTAAAACCACCACTTTACAAACCACTTTACTAGTCTGTAAATCAGATAAAACTGAGAACAAGTTATACTTGACACATCATGTAATTGCTTAGAGCCTGGAGTTGGTTGACTGTTTTCACAATTGAATACATTAATTGTACATTTTGTAAAATTTGCAGTCACATCTGTATATCCTACATTTGTAGAATTTACTTTCATGCTGAAGAAATTCATGTGCTTTAGAGTATAAAATTACCAATGCCCACTAACATTTGAACTGTTCATATGAAAATCTATTACCTGCAAAAAAATATATTCATAGAAAACTTATCTGCAACACATGAAGTTCCTGTTTGTTATGGGTTATGTAACAGAGTGTAACTTAACATCTGTCCAAAAACAATCATGTTTTACTAAGTTGTGCAGATATATAACACACAATTCGAATGACACTACGGTGAATATAGAAAATTCTTTTTGATGTGGGGACAAAAAAATTTAAATTTTGCAGTGGAGAAAAACATTATTCCAAAATTCCGCACATAACCAGTGAGAAAGAAATCTTTTAAAGTTTCTTCCCCAACATTATCACTTACCAAATGACCTCCCAAGTCCTATCTGTATAAGACTGGTACCAGAAATATAGATCTGTTTAACCATTACCTCCTCTATTAATGTAGGTATTTCAGTTTTAGCTTTCACTCAACTACATGATTTTGAAAATCGTAACTGATGACAAAGTTTCCAATAATATCAAAAGTATTTTATTTGGTTACAAAAGTCAATAGCACATCAGACTTTGTGTGCTTCTACTCCTTGCGGTGATTTAAAATTTGTTTTATTTTCTAGAAGTACAACTACTTAGGAAAAATGATTTTCCATTACAAATTAAAGTGATGATACTGGACAGTCAACAGTGCGCTACAGACACAAAAATTACCATCATTAACAACCATAATTAGTATTAATGTTTGCCAACAATACAGAAATGTTCAGTTTATTACTAATATACTATCAATATGTGATTGTAACACCCTGTTAAAATAGGATCATTATACATCACAGTAACACATACTTCACTTTCTTTTGCTAAACCTAAATCTTTCATGCCAAGTATAAATCCATAGGCACTAACACACATTACGGACACTCAGTATCATAAGTATCAAGGTAGCGATGATTCAGTCATTAACATATTAATAAATATAAATTAGTCCTGACATTTATGATGTCAGATGAAGTCATACATGATTAAACTGATCTTTATTATCAGCAACTGTAGATTTTGCACTTTGCACTGCCACTAATTATAGGTCATGTTATGGAAGGTCACACAACAGATATTCATACTTGATTTCTGGCTTCTGCTGTGGAGCACGAGGTCTTCGCTCTACTGGAATGTCATGCAGCAGTGACTGGTAGTTGGTTACCGACATTTTGGGACAGATTCGACCTGTGAAGAAGGGACTGATAGGCTGTCCCAAAACATGAGGAACCAGCTACCAATACATGCTGTGTAACATCCAAGAAGAGCACAGAACTACAGTGATTCCTTCTATATTCATAATATATAACCAAATTGGAGCTGTACAACTGTTCGTCATCCACAGATTAGTAACATGACAAAGACCTTCCCTGCAAGAACTGGACATGTACTTAATTTTTTAATTCCTGAAATACAATTCATTTCACCTAAGAGCTATTTTCTTTAAGCAGTGTGGTTTAGATAAAGCAGCAAAAAACATGGCAATACTTGTTTGGGAAGCACAGACACTATGTGCCAAGAGTTATCAGTTTCTGTATGTTGCTTGGTGAACTGGCAACAAAGATGCAGAAAATATGTATAGAAACATTTTTTATCATTGAACAGGTTTTATGTTGACCTCAAATGACTGAAATATAGAGTTCTACAGGCTGGCAAATTCTCAGTGCAATACAATAACTCATTTATAGATGAACCAAATTCATCTGTCCTTTGAACTCTCCAAACAAAACTCCCAGGACCTATGGCAAACATCAAACACCATTCACCACGCGACACTAATGGAAGAATCTTCCAATATTTTAACCAGTAACTTGTTAATGTCTTGACTGTAATGGCTCTCACGTTCCTCATGCCACAGAAACATCATTTTATAGCAAACAAATAATTTCTCTCTGCAATTATGCAGGGTGGCTTCCATTGTCTATGGCAGACAGAAAGAGATACTTTAATTGGCACACTGGCAAAATGACTGCAGGCAGAACAGCACTGTCATTAACAGGTTATTCCCCATATATTTTGAGTTAAGCCATAACATTACAATCTGACTGAATTATTCTTAAGTAAGGAAAGCCAAAGCATACAGATTTACTGCGATTTTGCAGACAAAATTTTCACACCCATTGTAAGGTTTTGAAATTATGTACAGGACAGCTCCACAATATGTTGTCTGGGTATTTTTTGTGGCCTGTACCCCAGAATTTGTGGTCTTCCTTTGCTGACCATGGGTCGCTAAGATTCAGGTTCATTTCCTGTTCTCCCTTCACTACTAAGGAAAGTGAAAGAAGTGTCATCAGTGTGCCTTGCTCACTGTATACAAACTGACACATAACCTAGAAAATCATCTCATTATGCCCATAACTAATGAAATATAAATTAAGCCAACAATTCAACATATTTTGCAACATAAAATCTGTCACTTACTTGTTTCTTGTGAAACTAACTAATGAACCTACTCTATTCTGTGGAAGTAATAATTACGTGTACTATTACTCTGCACACCACATGCTGCAATAATCATGATAGTTTTCCAGCTGATAGTACACTTCTATGAAGTGTGAAAGTAATGTGAATACAGTACCACAGCAAGATGCTTTAGTACAGAATTGTGAATTGATTTGTAGTACTACGTACTTTTGTTGAACACTTATGTACCCTAACTGCTCGAAGCAAATCCTAAGTTTGTACTATATGTTATGAGACGGACAGCCCTGTACTAAATAATATTAATTAAATTACTACTATGCAATGACTATCCTTCTAATAAACACATATTTATTTATCATGACTGAAAAAATGTAGATAAAATGATACACACAATGAAAAAGTTATATTCATATTATGTGTATGGAACAAAAGAAGCAACTGATGAGATCAGAAAATATTAAGGTACTTGTTAATGTTACTGGGGTATTATTTATATTCAGGTATCCTACGCAGTTTGTTAGTGGAGTATTCAGAGCATCTTGGTTGATTTCAACTACACAGACATGAACCCAGCCAATAAGGAAGGGAACACCTTACACAGTTCAGAAGGAAGCATAATATCTGTTACATATCAAGTATTTTCAGAATTATGACATGTGGATAAATAATAATAATAATAATAATAATAATAATAATAATTACTGCAATTGGGTTGTTACCCAGTGGCAGTGGCTATTTTACATGTAAACAAAACATGAAATTGGTTACTACTAAATTTAAGTCGGGAGGGCTACATGAGAAGCATGTAGTGGCAACTTGGAATCTTGTTACCCGGTGGCAGTGGCTATTTTACATGTAAACAAAACATGAAATTGGTTACTACTAAATTTAAGTCGGGAGGGCTACATGAGAAGCATGTAGTGGCAACTTGGAATCTTGGAAACCATGCTTAGTAATATCCAACACATATAAATATTGGTGGCTTTGCAAGATGAATATCTGCAGCCCTAACTGCATTTACAATTCTTGAATAAACAAAAGGTTACAACTTTTCGGTTATAAAGATGTTATATTACAGTAGATGTGAAAACTGTTTTCCTACAACCTGTTTCCAACTCAGTTTGTGTTTAGAAAGTGACTCTACATCACTTATCATTTTATCTACATTTCACACTTCTTATGTGAGACAATAAAGTCCCACTATCTCTTCATTTCTTGAACCTTAAGGCTTTTAACAACACCACCCTGAATCTGCTCTTTGTAACACTTTGAGCAGTAATAGTCAGAATCTGCATTTCCAAAAAACTTGCAGTTGTTTGTCCGACAAGGCTGTGCACCTGCGACAGGGAGCATGATCCCACCAGAAACATGAGAGTTTGAACTGTTGCTACTATCACTACCAACACGTTCTACATTTGGCAAATCATTACTAGACTGTGGACTCAGTGTCGCAACAGACACATTGCGAGCAGAAGTAGATGTCCCCAGGGAACCACTTGCTGTTGTGGATCGAGGAAGCCGTCTTTGGCTACCTGATTCTACCAAGTTTTGGCTGTGATGCTGGAAAACAATACAGTGATAGTGATTAATAAAAGTAAATTCTAAATTAATTCCAAAATGGAGAATTAAGTGTTAATCTGTGTGTGTGTGTATACATAAACATTCATATTTCATTACCAGAATGAAGGGAAAAATCCTTAAAAACCTTAAAAGTGTGACAAACTGTATCAGAGGGGAAAAAAAAAAATGAGCATGACTTTTAACACAAGACATTTGTACTTATAAAATAAAGAAAAGTTAAACAAGATATGACAATATTTTTTATCATTTTATAATCAGGGGTGGTTAACACATTTTCAGTGTATGGTACACGATTTGGAATAATTCTTCAAGCACAGGTTACAGTGTAAGAGTTAAGCATCCTAAAAAGATATATAAAAGTTACAGTAATCAATTAGATCTGAAAGTGAAACACGTATGATGATCCACAAATTATACATCATGGTACTGGTTTTTATCTTTATGGAGAAAAAATTATGAAAAGTAAACAGAACTTAAGTACTATGGCACGTTCACTTCCCTATCACTCTTGTTTAAAACATTTTCTAGCCGATCATTATTCAGCAATTTAAACTCAAGATTTGCACAGAAAGACATCCATATCTTCACAAACGGAACTTGTTAAAATTGTTCTATCTAAATAAAAGTTCATGGCTTGAGAGTTTTGTAAAATCATCCAATATCAAACACTAGGAAAATCAGTTCAACTGCTCTCAAGCAGTTATGTGCAAACAGGTGAACAAATGGACAAAAAAAAAAAAACTATTTATTTTATGCACTTGACAGCAATGGGAATGACTTAAAAGGTTGACTTTATAAGGGCAGTTAATTTATAGTATGATGTACATGTACCTCCACATCTGAAGAAGCAGTTAGAAACAGACCATAAACTGAAACTTATGAACAACAAACAGAGGGTACCTTGGCAAAATTCTGCAATCAATATTTCTTATGTTTTAACAGGTTCACCATTCCAGAAAAAATAACACCTTTGTGAATTTGGGTATTAGGACACAGTGCAAAAAGAAATAACCCCCCCCCAAAAAAAAATGAGATGACACAAGTCCAACACCAACCACAATAAGTAAGTTCCACTGTCACATCAACATTAACAGTGCTTATATAATTTTGAGAGTTAGTACAAGGACCATGTTTTACACACCACAATACTTGGGTTTATTTCTTTCTTAAAAGTTAGCAACACTGCAAGATTCATAACTTATGATACCAATACAGGAACAGATACCATAATATAAAGAGTAAGTTCAATCTAGCACAGAATAAAAAACAGCTTTAATTATGGCAGACAACAAACCAATAATGCTGAAAAATCTATAGCTCAGGGAGGTGAACATGGTGTTACTACTTTTCGATCAATTCAACAAGCCACTAGGATAAATACGTAACTCAGATTTACTACCAAGTGTATTACCTTAGAAGCAACATTATGAAATGTGTCGCATCTACACAACACACAAGTGACATCTCCATTCCAGGTGCAAAAATTAAGAGGTGCTTAAAAGTTGGTGGATGCACATAAAGCAAACGCTGAATTCATAAATTTTGCATGTGTACATTCCTTGTAGAAAGTGCACTCCACATTGCTAGGAACAGCAAAGCATAACAAAAAGAACTAAACCACATTAAAAATTATCAAACAAAATACTTAAAACAAAAACTGACTTCTGGGTGTGAACCCAGCACATGTTTCTTAGTTTATTTCATTGCACTTCATCTACTGCAGTTTACCTAACATCAACAGGAAGGTAAATGTGAACATTAAAGAAGGTTTTGCAAACAAGCTGCTATGATGCATTTTATGCCACTATACCCACACTGGACTGAGGAAAACTAGAAAAAGAACCTTGGCCAGGACATTATAAGCCAGGCCAAGAATCAAACCCAGTACTCCTCACACATACAGAAAAATAATAAACACACATGTGCCATGTTTTGTTAAGTCATTACAGTCTCTTCGTATTTACTATATCAGCTGCCACAACAAAATCTATCACAGGTCTGATGATATCGTTTCTTGACAAGAAAGAAAGAGATCAAGATTCAACTAATACAGGATTGTAAAGACATAATCAAGCATCCTGATTTGTGAACAAACAGAGCCTTACCACTGTAACATGACTAAATTCCTGCTGGCTTCCAGCTCTGCCTAGTGGTGCTGGTCTGTCAGATGTCCTACTCCCAGCTGAAGACGAATCCCAAGACCTTGCTAAATTATAGCTGTGAATCCTCTGTGGTACACTGCTCCCACCACCTAACTGATCTTGCCAGGTGAGTGTTGCATTGTCTTGCCTTAATGTGGGGGAAATGCTACTGATATCCTGAGTGACTGGTGTAAGATTATAACCACAACTATACCTGTCAGAGAACAATGGCATGTTATGTCTGTTTGCTATACTATGACCTACATTTGGATTTCCACTGATAACAGCAAAATCCTGCCAATTTATGTTTGAATCAAGTCGACTTAAATTAGACTTCTGGAAGTTCACCCCTGGATCTTGCTTTGTCATGGCTGGGCTAAGCTCATGTATGTACGCCCCAGGTCTCACACTAAGCTCCTGCTCTGTATTCCTAGCATTCTCATATCTTCCACCACTCTTTGCAGTTTGTCCTTGTCCTGATGCATTGTATAAACTCCGATTATCTGCCAATGTGGATGGACATAATATATCATTATAAAAAGTAGACTTTGACAGGTAGAGAGTTTGGTCTTTTTTATTTCCAACACGGGTAGAAGGAAGCCTACTGATTGTATTATGGGAACTGATGTCAGATTCGGTGTAGAAGTGAGACTTGCCAAAGCCATAGCGTGGTGCACAGGAGTCCACGTTATTGTTGGCCCGAGGCAAGGACGGTGAATTGATGGTGGTCAGTTCTTGATCACGCTGACGTTCGAAGCATGCTTTACACATGTAACTAGTAACAGCTGTACCAAACTGATCACAACCAGGATTGATGCACTGTGACAGACCTTCAACACATGCCAGATCCTTCAATTTCTGTTCCTCCTTTTGTTTGCGTTCTTCAGCCTGCTTCAACTTTAGATCTTTGTCATGTTGGAATCTTTCACGTGCAGACTGCAAGTAATTACGCACCATCTCTTCCTGATATTCATGCCGTTTTTCAGTATGTAGTAAAGCACATAAAATGTAATCTTGTGATTTTGAAACAAGATTTGAATTGAGTTTAGTAGTCTGTCTAACGGGACTTGAAGGTATGTAACTACCTGCACCATTGCTCTTCTTCTGTGAATTATTTCTTGTTATTTTGGTTATATTTCCTAAATTTTTTTTCAGCTTCTTGCTCATTGATTTCCCAATGCTACCAAACTGTTTTGCAACCTAGAACAGCACAACACAATTATTACTACTAAACACTAAATTACAAAAGGAACTACAATGCTGAGACTGGACATAGTAACAATAATGGTGAGAGAAAGAAATGGGGGGGGGGATGTTGCTTTTCCATCACTGGAACACAGGACAAAATCCTAATACAAAGCAAGTTAACAAATCTTTTGAAGATGTGGCAATGTTCAAGTTCTTGGAGATTAAAAAGTTAAAAGGGATCTGAAACAATAAATTATCCATAATACAAATATCCTCAGAACATAAGGTTTTTTTAGAAAGATACAGTAACCTATTTTATATTTTCCATTTTGTGCATTATACTTCAATTTCTACAATTTTAACCAACAAACGCACATAAATGACACCTCTGAGAAACTGGTATAAAATGCAGCAAATATGACTAGGTACATATCTCTCCTTAAACCATTCAGTACCATCACTGTAGATACCATACAAGTCAAAAAATAAACCAAATTTTTACCATACTATTTACATTTTAATTGGCATCAAACATTGTGAATGTGAACTCTTCAGGAATAAAATATACATCCTACCACACAATACACACTCATGTGCACACAGCTATCTAAAACGGTGTTTGAATACACATAAATCCTGGTTATCACATTTTAGTTATATACTTACTGACTGGAGTTGTTTTGCTGCCTTGCTTCTGTTGGTACCAAACATGTTAGAATCAGATGGGCTGAGAGCAACATCATCAGGTGTGTCAGTTTCCAGCACTTCAGAAAATTTCTTATAAACTTCATCTTCATCATTTAACAGATTGTTGATGCTTTCTGATTCAACTTCAGATGTCAGTTCACCATTTTCTTCAGACTTAGGTGTATGAGGAATCGAAACATTCACAATATCCAGGTATGCACGTAAAAGGTCCAGTTTATCTCGGTTTGTAACAGCCAACTTGGAAGCAAGATGTGGATTGTTTTCATCCCTTCCCCACACAAAGAGTTCACCAGGATCTACACTAAACTGCACTGGAAGTAGCTCATGGTCCGAGCCTGTCACAGGGATCACAGCTAGAAGGTAAAATATCAAGTTTATAGCACAAAACTTCTGTATGCATAATTCTTAAGTGTTTGTGGCTACCATCATGTATTACTTGGGTAAAATGAAACACAAGTTTTATTTTGTAAATACAGGTCATGAAATGACCACCACGTTTCATTGCTGCAACCTGGAAACTATATTACTGTCATATCTCCAAACGGTAAGGTCAGTTAAGAGTATGTGGTCATTTTAAGAGTACACAGTGCACTTTTTAGGCAGTTGGCAGCACTAAGCAGGAAACAAAGTCACTGTCAATTTCGCACGGGCGGCCACATCCTGTGCTTGTTACCTATAAAGGTACTGAGAATTCTTCTGAAATTTACAGGTAAAATCAGGTTTATGTGTTTAAAACTGTAATATTTCTAACAAATACCTTAAGCGATACTGTTGATATTGTGTATTTAATGCCAATAAGCAATATATTGAAAAAAAGCTTACAAGATACATATTGTTGTGTGATATAAAAAAACATCAAATCAACGAAGTACTTCTCGCTGCTGGTAGTCATTCTAATTAAGTATGTGGAGGACACAAGTATGCAAAGAGGAGGAGGCAAAGATACATGCATACTCTTGATCACTCAATTATTCCAAACTCCTCTTCTGTTATGTTAAATTTTCTTTACAAACCATAGGTTTGTGTAACAACAAAGCATAAGGGAATGGGAAAATATAAAACATAACCAAGCAAAAGCTAGTACTGACAGACGAAAAGATGAAAAAAGCAAAGAGGACACTATCCAGTGGTAAAATTCAACAACAGGTTGCAGTCTTTTGGAACTAATAAATGCACTCTGAGAAAATGACTTAAAGCCATAAGTACTTGAAAAAATCCCATTTTACTTGTAAGGTTGTGTGACAGCATGTGAAATGTGAGTCCGAAAATGACATTTGGTTTCCAGCGACATTCCTTCCACAAATTTAGCGGTCGATTATAAATTCACTGTGTCGTAATTCACATATTTACATTTCAAGTGGGCCAGATTAATATATGCGCTAAATACAGCAAATGATATTTTGTAGTTAATGACACAGCTATATTTAATATTCGAAACACGGTCTGCTTTCAGAGTACTATTACTGCTTCACTTCGAAGATTCAGGAAAGTCTTTACTTTCGAAATGGAGCAAGAACTTATGAAACACTGTCAGAATAAGGATGCAAGATTTGACAGACTGATAAGGAAAGGTTTTTGAATTTTCTGATTGACATTACCACAGCCACAGACTCAATATAGGAAAGAAACCAGTTAGAAAAACTGGGTGAAAGACTTTTGCTAGAGACATGGGCCAACTCCTTGTGCTCCAGAACAGTGCAGAATGGACAGAACAATTGGACTTTATAGAATACAGTAACTAGAATTTTTTTAAGAATTCGAGAAACAGCTGTGAAGAAAAAAAATGGATAGGTCAGAAGAACCTGAAAATCTGACAACACAGGATGGGAATATTCAAGCTGTTCCCCTCAGTGGGCATAGGCCAGTTCCATCATCATCTGCTGCATTAAATGCTACTACAACTCTGTTCCCATTCCAGATAAGCCTACCTCTGAATGACAAAGAGGCACCAATAGTGTAGTCCAAATTAATATGTTACCAGAAGCTGACAAAACAGTAAAATGAAGATAAGCACAAGAAAAGCAGAAATATTGTACAGTTCGCCATAAAAGAATGTGCTGATGGGAAAAAAAAAAAAAAGCATGACAGATGAAGAAATGAAACAATTACAGGCACTGACAAATATTCTCAAAGTGCAAACAGAAGAAGATTCTTCAAAACCATCAACACCCCAAAAGGCATCCTTGTTGACAAAGAAGAAACTTGCATCCCAAAACAGTATAAGTGTCCTGGCTATGGTGATGTATGTAGGAGAACCTGTAACTGGGGACTGGATCATGCGTGATAAGTGCTCAGAGTGGTGGCACAAAGCCTGTATGAGTAGGGAGGAACTGATAATTATATCTGTGATTACAGCTAGTGTGCATACTCTTACTCACCAGGGTGAACAATAGTATGCACTGCACACTACATCATTTCAGTGGCTCTGTAAAATCTGCAGAACATTTTTGATGTTTCTAACCTATTTAAATGTGTTCCCAAATAAATAAATAAATAAGCACGGAATATGTATAATGTTTAATTGCAACAGCCTGTTGGTTAAACGAAACAAAAAGCTAAGTTCATACTCTTACCCGACAACCACCTGAAGAAGGAAACAAGAATGAAATAATTCCTGTTTAATGCAGAATTCAGCATTCTCAATGCTATATTCATTTATTTAGTGACTTAAGTCTCCAGGCCCATTTGCCTTTTTCAGTCTCCATCCAGTCTGACAATTGCGATGGGCCCCAGTTTTGTGATTAAAGTAGATGCACAGCTTAACCTTTTGGTGCCGGAATTATTTTTTTTAAATTTTAGCATACCTGTACATAAAATGTGAATAAAACAGGAACCAAATATGTTAGAATTATGAAACAAACTGCATTTTGAAGAGAAAGAAACGGAGAGTATATACCATGCTTAAAATATTCAGTACCTATATTTGTTGAATAAATATATA
>Ga0123357_10001093_pt1 | contig 28037 bp, 22 predicted proteins | sample TergutEmb28metaG_FD_89873 | JGI IMG/M metagenome (GOLD analysis project Ga0123357, IMG submission 89873) | Embiratermes neotenicus P4 segment gut microbial communities from Petit-Saut dam, French Guiana - Emb289 P4 | ecosystem: Host-associated > Arthropoda: Insects > Digestive system > Gut ...
CATTGCCATCACAAAATCTGTACACAAAATGCATATCTCAATATTCCACGTGGGAAAAAACAAAAGGCATGTTTGCACTTGACAAGTCACCAACTGACTGTAGCGCACACGCCAAGGTCACTGGATTAACATGTCTAGTTGATCGGGCAGGCGCATTGAGCAAATATGACGTCACGGACGGCGTACAGTATGTCGACACCTATGACGCCCACACTTTTCTCTGGCCATTATCTCCGTAACCGTTCTACTTTGGACATAGGTGTTTGGGTTATATCGGTATAGTTTAACATAAGGAACACTCTCCCGAAGTCTCGCACATTCCTCCTGGGACAACCTGTATATTATGTAGTCAATGTGGATCATTGTGGCACTGCAGTGCACCTCACCAGAAGGGATTGTGAAAGGTTTTAGGAAGTGCTGTATATCCAATGCAATGGATGGGACTGCTGATGATATGTTGTGGAATGGCAGTTAAGAGAATGGGGATGTTAGAAGTGAGTGTGAGGAAGATGAAGGCACTGACTGTGAAGATGGAAACACTGTCACTGATTGGAAAAGGCAGATAAAATCTGACATGTCTTGTACATTAAGTGTATGAAATAGTACATTTTTTTTCTAAGCAGATGTTTTATGTTTGGGGGGGACATCTTATATTTGGATGAATACATTTTCCCTTTGCAGACATGTTTTACTTGGAGGGGGGGGGGTCATCTTAGTTTATAGTCCTCTTGGATTCAGGTAAATACAGTATATACACAAAAGTACAAATATGATTATGGTTTAATATTGCAAATACACAACAATAACCAGATTACTGTGAACATTAACAGATCACAAACTCACGTGTTTCACTTTAATGAAGAAAGGAATCCCAAATGAAGAGAAAATATCTTTGTGGAAGTGGGCAACTGGAATCAGCATCTCATCATCTGCCAAGTTCACCTCATCTCGTGGGATTTCCTCTATCCTAGAGAATATAACAGATGTCCAAAATGTATAAACATACCAATTCACATTAAATGATTACTTGACATTTATACACTGTTGATGAATTAAGTCTTGAAACAATGAACAGGGAATGACCAGCAGTAATACCACAACAGCTCAGTGTCCAAGTTTGAGCCTGGAACCATACCCCCAAGGATGAAAGACAATATTAGTGGTATTTCCGAGTACAGTAAGTTTAGGGGCTGCAGGCATCCCAGCTACCCTAACAATTGTTGTAAAACACCAGCTGACTCTTCCCTAGCCATTAAGGCAAACTTCGTTTTAACCCTTTTCATAGTCAATTTTGCTAATGGGCTAGGTGCTCAGACATTATTTGTTGGAATGTAGTTATTAGTGTAGTATCCACAGCAAATGAGGCAATGCCTGGAATGAGCAGGCACAGTTGATGTGAATAAATCTACAGTTAAGAATAGCTCCTGTATTAACCTTCTCACACCTACTGACGACTATATTGGTCATACCGCACCGCTAACCTCTAAACGTTGCATTTTATATACTTATTCAACACATATAGGTACCGAATATTTCAAACATGGTATATACTCTCCGTTTTTTCCTCTTCAAAATGAAGTTTGTTTCATAATTCTAACGTATTTGGTTCCTGGATTATTCACATTTTATATACAGTGTGTGCTAAAATTAAAAAAAATAATTCCAGCGCCAAAAGGTTAATCAGTACCTTCTGCATATTAGCATTCCATGACCACCACCAGGAGTAAAATCTTTGTGTATGGATTGTATCAACTTAAAATCTATATGAAGTAGCTCAAATGTGAAATAAAACCTGCAGCAGTTATCCAAAGGTAGCCAGTTTTTGTCCTTGATTAGAGAACTGGTGAATATCACAAAAGAATTATTAACATGCCCCTACATCATCCCTGAGAAAGGAACATGCAAACCGCTGCCTTTTCAGTAAACGAAGCTAGGAATGCAACATTTAGAGGATGGTTACAATACTTAAAACCAAAGGCAGAGCACCTATGTACCAGAATAGAAGTCAGGACAGGGGAGTGTCAATACAGTGAAACCTCTCCACAATGAAGCCAATTCCTGTGCTTCGCATAGGATATAATTTTACAGTCCATAAATATGACATTATTATGTTCATGCAAGCATTCTGAAAAATAGTACTACTAATTCCTTTTCACTTGCACTGGCTGTAATGCCCCTGAATATTTCTCAAAACATTCACCGAGACATAAAACCGAGTCTTTCCGAGTGTTACACCATGCCAACTGGTAAATAATTACCTACATTTTAGAGGCATTATACTCCTCCAAAACACCAGTAACTGTTTACCAGTTGACAAAGCACAAAATCTGACAAGGTCTGAATCTTCACCACCACCACCACTGTTATTACCTCAAATCTTATATTAAGTATGAAATTTACGATCTGCATATGTCCCTCTGAAACATGCAAATCTTCTTGACATAACCCTGAGTATGGACCAAGAAAAACTAATTATATCTATATTATCTATTGAACAAACATTAGCAGAAATATAGAAAAATGTTCAAAGACTCAGGTATGCAGGAGAAAGTACACAGCATTACAATCAAATGTGAATTTGGTTGTTGAAGGCGCAGCATGTGAGGATGAAACACTTAATGACACAAATGTAGTGTCATATAGTTGGATGATAGTGGACAATGATTGGAGAAAATGTGGAAGGAAGCTGCTGTAGCAGCAAATACTATCCCGTCACTTGCCAGGCTGGCCCAGGAAAATCACTGAAAACCTATCACTGCAGTTTGTGTCCCAGCTATGATTCAAACTGGGCACCCCTGAATATTAAAGAAGCCTTACCTAGTGTATCAGCCACATGGCTCAAAATAATTCACACCTTTAATCCTTCAAAAATGACAAAAATTTTGATTTATCAAAGCTTCAATTACTATCTACACACACAGGGAGGTAGTCTGAAGCCCATGAACTTCACAAATGAAAGTCAACTGAAGTGTGACACAACACAGCCTCACAACTTATTTGTTGGAATATTAGAAGGTAATGCAATGAATGTGTCAATACACTGTGCCAGACAATTGTAAGTGCAGTTCATGTCACTGTACTGCTTGATCTGAAAACTCTGACTGCACAGTTTTTACTTAGTACATGTTGGATGACTAGGGTTAGTGGGTGTACTGTAGTTTTGACCCTGTAACACAATCATACAAGACAGTATTTCATTCGTGAAACAGCACTTTGTCATTACCGACACAATTTGTCAAACTGAGATTCCCACATTACTAGGTAGCTGGGTTACATACACACCTACTGTCAAACTGTTGCAAATAATAACAATAACAACAATAATAAATAACATGAATTAATTACAGACATGCCTCATGTCACGCAATTTCTGTTTGCGAGACTTCGCTTTAACATGACTTGAAAATTTACATCACTTTTTGATTTACGTGATAATTTTCCACTTAACACAATTTGGAAACACAGCTGGAAAGGACATCCAGCTGTGTTTCCAAATTGTGTTAAGTGGAAAATTATCACGTAAATCAAAAAGTGATGTAAATTTTCAAGTCATGTTAAAGCGAAGTCTCGCAAACAGAAATTGCGTAACATGTTAAGACTTTAAAAACACTTGTATGCAAAAGTGTTAAGAAACTAATGCTCAATCATAAATGTATATGATGTTGCCAAGCCCAAAACAGAAAACCTCATTTAACCTCCAGCTTTTGTATATTCAATTCTCATCTTCCTAAAAATTTGGATTCAGCCTTTTCCTGTTCCCTCAGACAAACGATGAATGGAGATTTGAATGAAGCCATCCCGTTGTGTACTGATTCTATATATTCACTTTATTAATACATATTTCCATCAACACAACTATATAATAAAGGCATGAGTTTAAGCTAACGTGACATGTTGTGGGAAGCCATTCACCCCCGCAGGAAGAGACAGCCACACAGGGACAGAAGCCCGCCCACCACCACATGAAGAAACTGGCAACTGTCTCACAAAAAACTAATTAGACGAGACGCAACCGATCCAGAACAGAAAGCAGTAACAGACTACAAAGAACAAGTGGACAGGAACACCCCTCCCCATCCCAACCCCATCCACCGGAAAACTAATAAGCAGGAGAACCAATACAACCACAACGGACATAACAATCAGAAGCCCAATCAGCGAACAGCGACCCCAAGAAATAGCACACGTCACATACTTGACCCTAATGTAATTACAATAGTATAATAGATATAAATCAAGTCACGTACACAGTACAAATCACAGCAAAAATTGTAAGCCATCTGGGATACCAAATGCACGCAACCACACTGTAAAGAACTTCATGGTTCTTAGCTTAGCCTGAGGATGACTTTTTAAGTCGAAACATGTCGCGTTAGCTTAAACTCGTGCCTTTATTATATAGTTGTGTCCACGGAAATATTAATAAAGTGACGAATGGAAACTTCATTGTCTGGTGAGTACATTGCATAATGGGACAATGAATATTTCAGTACACAGGCACATGATTACATGTTGAAATAACACAAAAACTCACCTATAGATTTTTGGGGCAGCGGTATTCAATGTTTCCAAAGGTGCATCTTCCCTTGGTCCATACGCTATTTTATTGCAATTAATTTCAAATATCCTGCAACAGAAAGTGACCCATTAGATGTGTGAAGCCTGTTCTGGAAAAAAAAACACACACACACACACAACAAATCTATAGCACTATCTTTCCAATGTGGAAATATACCTAAGTTTCCCTGAGCCATTCTCGGATAGCTCAACTTGCTTTTGGGCTTCTTCCAGGAGATCTGCCACTGTTCCATTCTTGTTGGGATACAGAATCAGTTCTTTCTCCTCCTTCATCTTTGGACCCACCCAGATACACTGCAATATACATGTATCACAGTTCGTCAAATTAAACGTGCAATGAATAGTAAAATGTAAACAGCTGGTAGACTAATCAAAAGAAGTAAGTCATAGCAGCTGCAGGAGAGTATGATAAACCAAAGCAGAAACAGAACATCAAATAACTGCAGTACCCACACCTTTGGTTTCTGTTGATATACGAAGATAAAAGAGATAATCATACTTACATGGCTTTCATATTGTTCATTCAGAATCAAGAAATGCACTGTTCTACTATTACGTTTTTAGCTCCTACATGTTTTGGCTTAACTGCCATCAGCAGAGCAGCTTACACCTATACTGCTAAAATGTACAGCAATAATAGTCTCGCAATGCTTATGCATATCAAACATACAAATTATAGTTAAAATTTTCACTATTTAAAATGTTATAAAATGAAAATATAAAGTGTTGTTGATTACGAATTGTTATGAAATAATAGTTGTTTGCATTGATTACAACTGTCTCCTTTCCAGATGGTTGCTAGTTCTACAAACGTATATTACATTATGATCAGAACTGGATCCTGTCCTACTACTGTAGACAGAATTCTTTAGCTATAAATAAACAGTAAGTTAATTATAATTAATAATTGTAACTGAAGAATGTCTAAATAAACAAGTTAATTATAACTTAATGCTTAAGTTTTGGCAATATCGGTGTAAACTCCCTGACGATGGAAGTTAAGTCGAAACATGTAAGAGCTAATTAGGGGTAAAATACATAATAGTAGGACTGAGTATTTGTTGGTACTGCAAGTGTTTGTTAATCATAACTACATGGGTCACTTCAGGCACACTAGGAAGCTGTACTTCAGTAGTTGCCAACCTTTTAAAGTGTCAGGAACCAATCATAACTTCTAACACATTCTGCAAACCCTCATACCCTAACAGTTGTTTTCTTTGTCCCATTAACTGAAGAATAAAAAATTACGTATCCAACCCAACCCAACCCAATTCCATGCCCCACAGCCCTTTTTGAAAAGCTGACAGTTCCTCTGCTAGTCAAGAAATTTCCTACATTTCAGAGAACAAGAAGGTTGATTACCACAATCCCAAATGCCTGCCATTTGTCACTACCCTAAACCAGGTTAATCCAGTCCACACCCAAGCAATGGATTTCCATCTGATCTTGTGTAATATCAATCTGCCACCTACACTTAGACCTAACAAGCGGCACTTAACTCAGGTTTCTCCACCAAAACCCTGTATACACCGTTCCAATTTCCTGTATATGCCATACATCCCGCCCATCTCATTCTTGATTTAATAACACAAATAACATTTGGTGATGAGTGCAAACCATGAAGCTCCTCACTGTGCAGTTTTTCTCTCATCCTCTGTGATCTGATCTTAGGTACAAATATCTTCTGACATCACCCTACTCTCAAACATCTCAGCCTACATTCTTCCTCCAGTGTGAGCAAACCAAGTTCCACACCCATACAAAACATGAGAAAAATTATAGTTTCATGTATCCTAAATTTAATATTTTTGGACAGCAAATTGGCAGACAAAAGATTCTAGACCGAATGGTAGCAGGCACTCCCACAGTTCAATCTGCCCTTAATTGTTTCATATTCCAGGGCTACCACACACCCTCTTTTCCTTAGACACATCCTTTAGTGACCCAAAAATATCCATCCAGGTGGGTTTCTAAAATGTGTAAAAATGCTCAGACTTTTTATTCTTTGTTACTTATTAGCGGTTTCGTACATATTTATCGGTACTGAAAATTAAAAAGAAAAAAATTGTTTCCGCTACTCTTTAAACAAATACATAATTATTACATCTGCACTGTCTGATTAAAAAAAATGTGATTTCATTATCTGATCTTCAGAACGTATTGGAAAATTTCAGCGTGAAAATTCTAACTTGAACTCAATGCAAACCATGCTTAAAAACAACCCCCGTCTGAATGTCATATCCATGAAATTTAAAGAACTAATAGCAGAGAAACACTGAGACTTTTACTTAATAAAATTCTGACTATTTGGATGTCTCGTTTGTCAACCTGCTTTGGCACTGATATGTCCTCTTTCTTATGGTCGAGAAGTGGGTAATGTCTCCTTTTCTCATGATGGATAACTGGTAACCCCACTTGTGTGCAATTTTAATTAGTTACGTACTTACAAAAACTATAACAAAGCCAATAACCACATCATCAATTCTCATTTTACCCATTACAAAAATAACAACAGAAGAAACATGACACTGACGGAAACACCAATGCTCATTGCAAAGTTACGTAAATTTGGTGAGCCCATGGAATAAAACCATGGCCCTGCAAGTTCATGGCCCACAAGTTGGGAAACAAGTGCGTTACTGCGATACAGAATATTCGAAATCTATTCAAATAATTTGACCACCTCTGACAATTCTATCATAGTTACTTTCAGTGAAATCAAACTTGCCAATGCAAATGAGAACAGTACCATGGAAATGATATACAAACTCTGCAATAGCATTATAAATTTTACTTCTCTCATTTTTTTATAGTAGCCATTTCACTTTATTTGCTTTATTACATAAAAAATATAGTCCAAATTCCTTCTGAGCAATATATAAAATATATATAAAATTTCAGTAGAAAAATGACAAAATAAGCCAGTTTGAGCACCCAATGTATGTATATGCTAGATCAACCTCCTGGTAGAACAGCAATAAGCAGTTTTGTTCCCCTCAACATGGACATAAAATCATGTAAGTTAATAAAGAGGCGAATCTAAACTACTATACTATTACCAATATATGCTTCAGAGTTCCTGAAACTGTCCACTTAATTTAATTTACCTTAAACTGCTTCTTATTTTCCAACTCGTTGATTCGTATACTCAACTGCTGATAAAATATCTTCTTCGGTGTTTTTGGCTTACAATATACTAGTAATTCCTTCAGCGTTCCTTCAAATGTACATCGAAGGGGATGACCAGGACTGTCCTTATAGCTGTTAACATTACAATACATGAGTATGCTATAATGGTTGTAACGAGGTTCACTCACACACACCAAAAGAACAACAAGCAGTCAGTACTACTTTCTCAATAATGAATTACTGATCTGATTATTAGAATAGAATATTTATACTAGTCAGCTAATTCACCAACTAACACCATGCAGTGCAGTCCTTTCTTGAAGACAAGAAGGCAAATTACTACTCACTAAACTTCACACTGTTTATGGAATCCAAAGATTCATTATTATGCATCTATTCTTCACCCTTCCACCTTATTTCTGTAAGATTCCTTTCAATAGTGCCTAAGTTTTCCAAGTACATATAATTTCTTTTATTCACATTTTACAGCCTTAACCCTTTGGCACCAGAATTAAATTAAGTGCATGATAAAGTGTCTAAACACTAGAATTTAAATAACAGCTGCATAATAGCAGCACAAATTGGCTACTGCCAACAGGCAATGTTTGGTGTTTTAGGCATCACATCATATGCTACCAACCGGTAATGTCTGGTGCCAAAGGGTTAATTTTATGCACATTTTTCTCATCTCACATATGTGCCACATGACCTGCTCACCTTGCACTCCTAATCTGATAATAATAATAATATTTGGTGAAACCACAAATTATGAAGCTCCTAATTATACATCTCTCTCCCGTCTTCTGTCACTCCCCCCTAGGTCAAAATGTTCCCTTAGCAACCCCCCCCCCCCCATACATTCTGAGGCTACTTGCTTCCCTTACTGCGACAGGACCAGTTTAAAACCAATATAAAACAGGTTACACTGTAATTTTGCAATTAGTTTGTTGTACTCTGTTACAACATGTGGTCCAAAATGATGATAACAATGTTTCAGAGGATCATACTGCAGCTATGTTTACTAGTCAAGGCCAAGGGCATTTAGTAACCACAGCCATGGGGTCTCAGAGTCAAAATGGCCCCTTCAAGGACACAAGCCACAGTATTATCATGACGAGCAAGGTGAGAGTGAATCCAGAGGTAAGGTACATTTTTGAAGACACACTGAAACAAGAGGAAATGCCTGAAACACCATTCTTCCCTTCCTTCAAGTCATCAATAAGATCTTTTCATGGCTGCCTTAAGGAGAACCCAGCTTCCTTGTTCACATAGTTGGACAAGAGCTCAATCTCTACCACCTATCACTTTCCTAATCAGCTGGTCCCTCTGCCTTGAATTTCTGGTGCATATATTGATAATGCTCAGAATGACAAAAGGACCCATGTCTCAATTCGTGGTACATAGCAGTTTTAGACTGATTCACAAACTGATCCAGTAAATAGCTGTCTCTTTGTCAGAACAAAGAGGATCCAAAACTACAATACAGTGTTAACATAAAAAATTTGGAATGACATACTTCTGACACTTGAAAAACTGAAGAAGGTAGGGATCTGTGCCAACCCTTTGTGCCACAGCATGTGCCATTTGGTCATACGTCATCCTCTGGGACAGGTCAATCGTAAAACCTGGGTCATTAGGAATCATCTTATCACAGAACGTAACCTCCACTCTATGGAACAAATCCCTGCAACAAATAGTAAGTAGGTTAACACGAGCATTTTAAACCTTACAAACGTAAGCCTTTCATCTGCCAAGTCTCTATCACAATGTGTAACACACATTAACCTCTATCTTCCAAGCATTTAATTCACAGCTTCTGCTTCATAGCTGTAGTGGTACTTGCAGTAAACAGGTACCAGCACCTCTCTCTCTGCATTACAGTATATGACATGAATGTTACCACACACATCTTATAATACCAATTAATTATACTTCTCAGAACATTTAAAAATATTGACCCACTAATGCACACTCCCAAGAAAACTCTTCATTTTTCCTGTAAAAACTGACAAAAAAAACTTGTCTTCCACTTGACTAAATAGTCTTTGCATGGAAAAACCAACATACCTAGAACATTTGAAGGGTTTGCTAAAAGTTCCCAGGTTTGAGTATAAATGTGGTCTCAGCACTCAAACTTCTAGCAACTATCTATTTAATCTTGTTAATACAAAGAAGCACAATGAGGGAGTTCAGAATTTAACGATGCCAGACAGACAGTTATATCTGGCTGTCTTTTAAGCCAATTAAGCCGATCTTTGGCTTTCCTCTGTTAACACCTGTACCAGTCATGTAACATCCTATTCACTTAATCTCCACTTTTATCATGCTATCTCAACTTTTACAATTCTGAGGCCAATATGCACTACTACCAATTTGGCCATCAAATACCCACAAATAAAAGACCTTCATTCTCTCATGACAAGAAGCCTTACATATGCAATCATCATTCAAGTAAACATCCATTTTAATTAGCATTTTTAATCTTTGTAAATAACCAACTTGATGCACAATTCTTTTTCATGTATGTTTATTTCCACTCTCTACATGTTCCAGACAGCTATGTGTCCATCATCAGGAGAATTAATTGTATCCATACATCTGGTATGTCACTCTGTGTAGGTCTGGAATGGATACCAGACAGTCATCTACATAGAGTGACATATACCAGATGTCATACTGACACAATTAATTCTCCTGATGATGGACACATAGCTGTCCAAAACATGCAGAGAATATAAATAAACATACATGAAAAAGAATTGTGCTCAAGCTGGTTATTCACAAAGATTATAACCAGATGCAGTCAACAATACATAAAGTTTAGCGTTTTTTAGTTCCATGGATGCCCATTTTTCATTAAAACGAAACAGCATCAGCAACCTCCCCATGACAGAAGCAGCACTGAAAATGCTGCATTTTTTAATGCTAGCTTCCATTGGTTTACAAATACGTGAAATCCACCTACGAGATCATTGAAACACTCAGTAGTCCCACAGCATAGCGCAGTACAAACAGCAAAAATTATAGGCAAAACAACAACCACGATGATCTGTGCCCCGGTCACTTTCATAAATCACGCTCTAATGATATCGTAAAGCAACTTCATAACTTGAACCTAGCTAGAGATTAGTAAATGTGAGCTTTACTAACAGTGAACAGTGAAATCCAAATTTAAGGTTTCAGTCAGTGACAGTGGATTTAAAAACTAAACTCAGGAAAACCAGAAAAGAAAAACATACTGAAGGACACTAACTGCAGATTCCTTTGTGCAATTATGGTACTTTACTTGTAAACTAGCAGCTGCTTTTTGATGATACCACAAAGGCCACTGTCCTGTGCAAACAATTTAAAATGGGAAAGAATTGGGTGTCTGAGACAATCCTTAGACTCCTCTCCCACTGTATCCAATTTTGAAAATTCAGTACCAGGAAAAATTTTTGTAGGTATGTGCACCTCTAGGTTACCAAAATATATACATAACTACAACACTCCACCTGCATTTCTGTAACTTTTAAATTTAAATAACTTCACACAAGCACTGAAATCTATCTAAAATTCCTTGAGCTAACCATTCAAATTCCAATGTGTACACAAATTACTCACTTGAAATAATCTCGACATGTTGGCAGTTCGTACATATCATCTCGCTCATCCTTCTGGAACACTATGATATCACCATCCATCAGCTCTTCAAGCACTTTCTCTAGGGGTTCATTGTAGTTTTCAATTCGCTCTACCATATTGGGTTTTATTTCCTCATAAAGAACCAGGTCTGTGTCTGGTGGAAAGCCTGCCCGCTCGTTGAGCAGAGGGATCAGTTCCTCTGCAACATAATCACATACAGTTCTGATAAACGGGTCCACAAATGAGGAGCAATTTGAAGATACAGGTTATGTTTCAAAACTCTATGTCCTATTACAAATGACACATGTACTAAATACTGACTACATGAATTGGTAAGAGCTATACACAAAATGTGTGGGCTGGGTAGCTCAATCGGTATAGTGACTGATTAGGGGCTGGACGGTCCGGGATTGAATCCCGGCGGGGACGAGATTTTCTGCCCATCCAGCCTCCTGTGCAATGGGTACCAGGTCTTTCCTGGAGGTAAAATGTGGCCGGGGCGTGCTGCTGACCACTCACCCCCTTCTAGTGCCGCAGTCATGGAAGAGTAGAGCTATACCTCTACCCACCCTCTGGGCCACACAGGGCCTGTAATGGGATAACTTTACACTTTACACACAAAATGTACTGGGCTTTAGAAAAGAAATTCAAACCCTTCAGACTTGTGCTCACACCTTATATAAATAATCTCTGCAATGAATACTGTGCACGACATGCAAAAGACTGCAAACTAGTTTGGTATAAATGACAGCAGCAACAATGACAGTGACAGGAGTCACATCAACATGAAATTCAGAAACAACACAATACTTTTAGAATTGTGTCACATTAAGGACATATCATGCAGGATGGCTGTCATAAAGTTGTAATTAAATATATATGACCTCCACATAAAGAACGGTACAAATAAATGGTTAATTCCAAAATTAACAAGGATACAAGATGACACAATAATATTCAATTCCAGGAATATCTGCTCCTACTTACGGACTTTGGCTGCAACAGGCATATAATGGTGGCCACAATAGTGTATTCGCTTTGTCTTTGGGTCATACAACTTGAAAAACAGTAAAACGTCAGAATCCTTATCAAATGATGGCAGAGCCTGTAACCCTGAATCTGGTGGAACAACTTCTACAAATATGTTCCATGGATTCTGGTTTTCTGCCACATCCAGTACTGGCTTGTGCAGATCAGTTTCAAGATCAATCAGGGTTGGGCGACACGTCTGGTTCGATCGGTAACTGAATGGCCACGGCCTGATTTGTTCAATAGGGTATTTCTGTAACAGTGAAATGCATCATCAATACTGTGAACAACAAAGTTATGTAACTGTAAGATACACTACACACACTAGAGTTACTTCTCCATACCACTATGTATTAATGCACAGAAATGCAATCTCCACCAACCATGAGGCAAAATTTAAAGGCTTTCGCTATCAGCGGATCACCTGTACTATGGCAGGCCTTTTAAAGAATGTAAGTCAAAAATGTAGGAAGTATATATTCATTTCTTGATATCAAAGCAAACAATATTTCATGACAGCTTTTTAGAAGAAATATTAGGATGTGCCTGGAATCATAATAAATTTCCGCATACCAGTTCTGGAAATTTTGTGTGATATTGCCAAAACACAGTTTTGCAAATTGCCACACAGCAAGTCAAACACACAAATCTGGTTTCTTTTCTTTGTTTATGTGCTGAATAAACTCTACACCTCGACACTGCACCTTTACTTTTTTCACTTGCTGGAACACGAATCATTCCATATTTCTTGGCTCTAACCTGTGGACATCACTTGGATCCTTCGCCAGCAACTATTTGCGTGGCAGTGCTGTCAGTGCTGTTGATGTTGAGGCTAGTGATCCATCATCTGTGCTATAATTCTCGTCTTCTCTTTCCTCTGGTTCTGTCATTTTCCAAATAGTCAAGTATGAAGGCCTTGAAAGCACTGCATTTGTCCTTTTGATATTGGTTTGTGTTTTTTTTTTTTGTACAATATGAAACTTTTGAGGGCAGCCACGTGTAACAAAAAGAACACTAACTTCTTTGTTTATCTCAAGGTTTTCTTGCAGGATGCGTAACAGAGCAAAATTTGGTCTGTCCTACCCATGCCCCACACAAATTTGTTATAGTCTTGAATTATTTCTGGCTTCTTCAGTGTTTCCTGCTTCCAATTCATTTCTGTCTCCACAAACTTTGCTGTGTGTAGTGTTGAAATAAGCTTTATGTCCCTCGCATCTTGTCGTCAAGTGTATCAGAACTTGGCCTTTACAACAGTAAGTGGCCTGTCCTTCCTTCAGGTATTTTTTCCTTCATTTCCTTAGTAACTCCTCTGTCTAGATGCAATGTACCAAAGATGTACTGTTTTTTTAACAGCATTTCACTCGGTTCTGCACTGTTACACTAATCTTCCTGGTACTGTACAAGTGGCAACCTTTACTGAGCAGCCGTGCACCCAGATTTTTACTCAACAAGATTTGCCAGTGCACACATACATATTAAACATGTAGCCACTCTTGGGCTCAGAAACCAGGCAGGTTTTGATGCCATACTTGTATGGTTTATTGGGCATACAAACTTTGAAAATGGCCTAGTCCTTCCAAGGAATCTGGCTTCATCTCTCATTTTAAGTTCATCAAGCTTAACACACCCTTATTCTTATATGAAGTCATGTAAAAAGCACTTCCTACTCAGGAGGTGAATACTGCAACACTGCATCGTATTTCTTGCGATAACTTCAGCCAACTCATATTGAAGGAAGTTTAGTAAGGTAACAAATAGTTTCGTACACATATGGCCATGAAGTATGATACCTCTGTTGAGTCAGCAAGTTGCAGGAGCAGTCAAGTGCAGTGTAACATACAGTTCTTGAAACTGCCGATACTAAGAAGTCATTACACCATTGTTATTGGAACAATCTATAATATGTCAGCTGACTAAGTAAGAATTTCATATGCAAGGCTACCCTGGTGAAAGCATAGTAATGATTTCATCATCATGTGTTCAGTCAGGAGCTGGCAGAGTAAGCACATGCATAAAAGCAGAAATATACACAAGTGGAACTGCGACAACAGAAAATGTCAACACCAGCAAGTTTCAACATGTAGAACGTAAGTTCAAAAATTACATCTGAGACCTGAAATTTGGACACATAAAATATGTTGGTACCAAATGCATTGCAGTATTGTTATTTCAACATCTTCAATTTATGTGTATAACTTAAAATCCATCTTCAAAGTTTACCACAATGTAAACCATAAAATGCAAACAATTCATCAGAATCACAATAACGTTATATATGTCACCTTTTACATGTTTTGGGCTTCACTTGCCCATCCTCAGGGAGTGCACTGGTTAAACGATTGTTTTATGTGACTGTGCACTCCCTGATGATGGGCCATTGAGGCCCAAAACATGTAAAAGTTGACTTATTATAACTTTATTGTGATTCTGACCAACTGTGTGCATTTGTTGGTTTACAGTGTGGTAACCAAAACAACAGATGGCCATGGATAGCCATGTTATGGCCACAGAAGAGCTATATTCACAAGAAACTACAAAAAAAACTTCACTTCATTATTTATACATAATTACTGATAACACTTTTTCATATACAGTGAGGGATGCTACAACGAATGATGCTACAAAGAACTAATGCTACAATGAACGGTTTTTATCAACAAAATCAGGATGCTACAATGAGCACACATGCTATAATGAACGCGGAGGAATACTAAGGACCAATGTAGCATGTGCATATGCATGATGTGTCGGGCCTTCCCGCTTTGATTAGAGCATCAGCCATCATCTTTGTTATCATTTGTAAGGTTCAGTTATCAATTTAGTTCAGTTATCAGTTTAGTTCAGTTATCTGTTCTTATTTGCACCTTCAGCAGATGAGAAGGAATGATGATTCCTCTCCTCTCACCTCTATGTGATTTTTATTAGGGAAAGTTTGTTTATATTTTCACTGGAGAAGATTTTTTATGAGTTTATTATGGAAAGTTCGATTATAGTTTTCACTTGGGAAAGACTGTTTATGCTTTTCATGTGCGTTAGATTGTTTATGCTTTTTATTAGGGAAAGTCTGTTCATAGTTTTCACTAAGGAAAGATAGTTTATGCTTTTCAAATTTACATGTACAGTGTATAAAAGTTAAATTAATTAATTTTATATTATTTTTACACTTACATTTTGATTTTGTATTATATTTTTCCTGTTTAAATGGTTGTGTTGGATGGTACCTTTGCTGTGGGCCTGGAACAGATTACCCCTAAATACATATATTTCAATGTATGCTAGAAAGAACAGATGCCATAACAAGGTTCTATAACCAATTACATTCGTTCTAGCATTTTATTTTCCTCTCAATGCATTGTCTGACAACATTACTGATGTACTATTGTTCTGTGAAGGTTGGTAGTACATTGTGGAACACTATATAATGATTACTATGACTGCAACACAGATCTAAAATATATATGGCTTTCTTCTGTAGGGATGCCAACTCAAGATGACACACATCCAAAAAACATTTTGGATGAAGTCTACCACATGACAGTAAAAGAAATTTTAGTAAGGTAGATCTGAACTGGATTAAACACTACAGATGTTTCATTTGTCTGGGATTTCCCACACAGATATCAACATACAGGGGCCTATGTACACACACTTAGTACAAACCAACCACAAAATGGTTAAACTACTTACAAGACTGTCGGCCAGTTGTTCTAGCAACTCCTGCAAAGTTGTCTGCTTACGAATTCGAAAAACCCTGTAGAGGGCCCGATCAGGGTCATACAGGTCATTGCCTTGATGCCCATCAAAGCTGTCTTCCAGCAAAACCTGCACTGACATGTACAGGTGTGCCTCATTACGCTCTTTGCGCCGGATCTGTTCCATTCGCTTTTCTTCTTGCAGTCGTTCTACTAGCTGTCAACAAAACCAATAACAACAACAATAAATGAAATAAGGGCCTTCCACTCTTGACATACTGCTGCAGAACTGTAACAGTCTGGAGCCTATAAACGCACTACTTACATTCTGAAGGCTTTCGTACACAGAAAAAAGTTTTTCTATGCACAGTTATTCCATCTCTGCATTGAAGACACCCTATTATTTTAAATAAATATATACACATAAATGTGAACTGGAACATTATATTATACTTTTGTCAGCAAGCAACAGGACGACCTACGAACAATTAGTACCGATACTGTATTGAATAATTCTATTTTCATAAGTTGGCTTATATGCATTCTGAAGTAGTAGTCAAATAATGATCTCATACCATCAAAAACATCTTTAGATTAATCAGAACAGGCAATGTAAACAGTGAATTCAAAGTCTCACTTAGTTTGGTCAATGTTTTCACAAAAACTACCTGAAAATAGCAATTATTATTCAACATGCAAAGGAACAAAAATCAAACATGGCAACTGTGCATTCAGGTGTGTATTTCACTTATTATCTTATTCCATAAGGAGAAACACGTTAACAGGGATTTACACGAAACTTTCCCAGCACATCATGCCACTAAGAGGCATTTTTAGTTTCCCCGACATCAGTAATGCCAACTTGACTTATGAGCAAAGTCCAGAAATGGAAGTAACACTAGGTTCACTTAATGTAACACTGTGAAATTCTGAACAGAAATACTGGTCAAGGGAGAAGATTATTCAAGGTGAAGTAATAATGAATTCATACAAAACTGAGCTAATGGAAAAATACTTCTTTCAGTAATTTGGCGACAGTGTCAGTATCTAGACTACATGGCATTAATGGTCGATGAATACAAACACATATGATTGTTGGAATCATAGTTGACAGGGACATACAGAAGTACTGGGAGAAAAAAAACCTGTCAACCACAAATCCCACATGCACTGCCCCAGGACTGAAACAAGGTCTCTGCAGTAAGAAGCTGGAGACTGCCTGATATGTGGCACAGCCAAAAAAATAAATCTATGCACCCTTTATGACCACTCTACACATGTATAACAGTGTCATGTAAATGGTTTGTTAAATTATCATATACATGCCACACCTATAAAACAGAACTAATGCAATGCACATAAATAAACTAAAAATTTGTTACAGTATTATAAACAGGACTGTTATGCAATATATGAGGCTTTGCTGAAAAAGTATTTCACATTTTCTTTCACATACAATCTCAAGTCTGCTGCCAGCCAAGTAATACAATAACAATAATCCATTATAATGAAGATGAGAGGTTAAGTGCCCCGTATAAGCATACATGTTAAACATCTGATACAGTCTCTCACTACAATAACATGCAGTTTTGAAGAACTGCAAGGTTACAGGTAGGATCTCCTATTTCATTAAAGTTCTATTAAAGTATTGCTACTAAGAAATTTAGATTGTTTCATCAATCTAGAGAAAGAATGGAATATTTACCACATTAATAAACTTTATCAGTTACTGTATATCCGAAAGAGTTCAAAGCTTCCAAGTATTTGAAAGTATTAAAATAAATTAAAAATTAAAATACAAGATGCAATGCTATCTGCTAGCTGTTGTCTAAAAAATCTACCTTCTGATATACTTGGTACACACATATCTAAGTTAGGAATCCTACTGAAAACGGTCAACTAAACCAGAAAGTGATCCCTTTATAACAACCAGAACTCACAGAATACAAGGGACCAATACAGAATTTTGTGCAGCTAATAGTGACTAGGCCCTGGGCTGGACCACCAGGAAATCAAGATTTGATTTCCAACAGAGGCAGTGAGTTTTATAATCACCAAAGCATCCAGACTGGAACCCACCCACCCTTCTCTCAAATGCGTACTCAGACCTGGAAATAATGCTGCTAGGGCACTACAGTGACCACTCACCTCCATCTAGTACTGAGGTTAAGAATGTGTGGACATATACTTCCAATCTCCCATATCTTCATGGTGCGGTGCTGAATTAAGCACGGGGAAAACTTTAACAGAATTTTAACAGAACGTTCTGTATGTGTTTCACACATGTTATGAGACTTTATAAAAACTTTGTACAGTCACAGAAAACTGTATGCTGAAATCTGTAACTTCTGAAACAAGTTTTATTAATCTTTAGTATCTCTTCTTAAATCAATATTATTTTTCAACCACTCACATTACAGTGTATTTTTTTAGTTACAGGTAAAGTAAAAGAATGGAAAAGATTTTGTATTGTGGCATGTCAGAACATCATAATGACAAATTAATTTGTAACAAATGCAGTACAACTCCAATCATATTCTTTAACAAAATAAAGCATTTTTATGGGGTACATACAGCAGGAAATGCCATCGTTGGATTGCCCTACACTTAGCTGAACTTCAGTCATCAAATGCACTTAGTATGACAACAAATATTTTTATATTGTTTCCACAGTACAATCACCATTAACCAACAGCAACAAACAATTAACAGCTATATGCGTGTCTCTAGAATATGACAGTGAAAGGCAAACTTGGACACACTCCATATAATATCGGCATGTGTACGGCCTTTAACAATCTCTGTGGTGAGTCTGACAGAAATCAGAAGCTGAGAATTCATGAAACTGCCAGTAACATATACTGGAACAACATCAAATTCCATGCACTCTCAGTACAGCTTACTGTTATGTAAATGAAGAACAAGAGCCAGACGGAGGGAAAATATGGAAGTGGTCAATGCCTTGTGTTTTGAGTCCAAAATTTTACAATACCTCATTTTTATGACCTTCCATGCCTTGCATAGTGTCACAATCTGTCGAATATCATCTTCTTTGTTGTAGAAGTTCAGAAAGTAATGTTAATTTAACAGGTACATTCAATTTTAAGGTTTATGGGTGGGAAATGCCTAATAATGGCAGCTTCCACTTTCAAAGCTAACATATTCAGTGCCCCAAAGAATTTTGATAAACTAGTGCAAAAAATAGTTCACATTCATTCCTCTGTTTTCATCACTGCTTCATACATGACTACATTCTGTTCTACAACAGACGGATATGTCCGTCTTATAAACAGAAATACACAAATCAAGGAAACATCCCTGCGAAAGAAAGCATGCCTCAGTAATGTGAAAGACCCAAAAGGGGAGACCAAGTTTCAGGTTAAGAGTAAAAACGGCTTTTGCCATTACGCCCACGGCCAGAGCTCAATATTTGGTTACTGCTTTCATGATTTCTAACAAAATTTTGTTAATCGCTGAAAACTGCAAAACAGTACGAAAAACCACATCTGTTCTTTCTAATTACACATTCACATACAGCTATACCACATTTCAAGTAGATCTCAACTGGCAGATTGTGTTCAGTAAATCAATACAGCTGTGTTGTGATGCTGATGCAAACAAAGCAGCAGTGATGTACTGGTAACATTATGTTATTACTAGAAATTAGCAAATGGTGATTAAAATTCCTACGCTTATGGGATTTATATCCTACTCATATCAGTGAACAAATGTGTGTTTTATGAAGAAGTCATAATAACAATAATGTGGGAATTGAGATCAATTTGGTTAAAGAACTTAAAATGTTTCTGAACTGTTAATGAATGGCAAGTGTGGAGACATGAAACCCAAACATCACAACTACAACTACATGTTCAGGAAAGCCTCATTCCAACACAGAAATTTAATATACCAAACATAAATAGCAATAATACACTAACCGATGATAATATGGGAGTACTTCCCATTACTACTGCTATACCGTTAGAGTTAGTAAATGTCAGTAATGATAGTGTAAATGAACATAACACAGAAAAAAGGCTTAGAGAGGGTGTAGGGCGAAGAGGTATTGGACTTACTTGAGGTACTATACCAGCAATTGTATGCACTGACGAAAATCAGAGATCTTATGATAACAAGTCTACAGAAAAAATCTGAACCTGGGATGTGCAGGATACAAACCAAGACAGCTCCTCTCTCAACCATGGCATATGTTGAGCTATTGGCTATTAACATGAAATCCACCAATAAAAAAAGTTCACCATCGTAGTCAAAATACCATACCACAATTTCTATAGAACTGTTTATGTTTTAAACAATACACCATTTTCATGAAGAATGATTTTATGCAAAATTTCAATGTAAAGCATGCATGAACATTTTTGAAGAACAGACATCATAGGTCACCTGTTGCCTAGAATGATCGACATTGAAAGTGAATTAATGTAATTACAGCTCTCCATTTTTATTCCATCCATATTTCATCTCTTAGAACATGCCATAAAATTATCCGGATATTTAGAAGTTTATACATGTAAATGCCACAACATTAAACCTTTCTTTTGTCCAACAAAAACCAATCTTTATCAGGTCAGGCCTCACAGGAAATAGACAGTTATGCCCGTCATTTCCTTGGTGTGAGTAAGTGCTGTTCTCCTGCCTTACTAGGCTCAGAATGTTAGAAACAAACTTTATCTGGGCTACTTGTTGCATAACTTCAAATAATCGAATACAATCATCGTTCAGTCAACACAACTTACAAACTTAAAACAAGCTTCATCAATTGAAACATTCTATTTGGTACATCAGTATTACTCTGTGCTGACTGATAAAAAATGATGGTGCAGTCAAAAAATGTTAAATAACACAACAATCACCTCCTCAAAAGATCACATCAATAAACAGAATGGCAGTGTGCATGAGGTATACACAAGATGCGTGAGTTGATGCGTGAACTATTGAAGTACTGTGAAATATCTGTAACCTAACAGCAGAGTCGTATGTTAGTAGACATAAGCTGACATATACCAAGATACAATCCACAAAAGTGAATACACACAATGAAGCAGTAGTAGTTCCCAGAATGCTAGTTTCATATGGCTGGTCAGTGTTACATATACGCATGGGTGAACATTCCTCTAGTCGAGCAACAACTGAGTTTTGCTACATAAAAAAAACGTTAATGAATTATAATGCATGTCAGTAATTGAAAAAAGTACCCACTAGTACTCTTTCCTTCATAGTTTATTACTTTTTTTGCACAATTACAGTTTTATCATTTTCACACATAGCCATCCCCCTTTCTCAATAGATTTGAGTCAATGGTCTGCAAACTTTGGGGCTTGGCGCACTTCACTATCATCCGCAAACTCCTGAGTCAGTGGTCTGCAAACTTTGGGGCTCGGCGCACTTCACTATCATCCGCAAACTGCAAATCTCTCAAGACTTCCTTCAAGAATCGAAGCAGGACAGTATCAGAATAAGCAAGGTATGGACTGCATGGTGGGTGATCAAGTGCTTGACATTTCAGCTCCCAAACAGTTTTCTTGATGTGAGCAGCAGGATGGGCACTGTCACGTAAAAGACAACTTTCATCTTTAATTTATGTGAATCCCTGGCTTCAGTTCAGTTTGCAGTACATCACAGTATCTTCCTGTGCATACTCGGGTGTTTGCTTTCTGGGTCATAATGGTAGATCCAACTCCAACCTCCAGCAATGATGCAGTTCAAGGGCCCTCCATTCTTTTACTGCTCCAACAGACCACAGGTGATAAGCAAAAAAGTACACTTGTGTTCTAGTGTTAAAAATATGGTACCCACTGTATCGTGCCTTAGCCCCTCAGTCAGCACATCTTAATCTCAGGGAATCTAAGTGTTTCAAAGTAGTGCATGTTGAACTACATAAACAATTGGTCACAGTAACATTTCTTTTGTGTTATTTAACCGAATTTTAATCATACAGATATTTATGTGTATGTTGGGATGCAGCAACACTGAAACTTCATACACTTCATGTCTGCACTGGGACCACTGTGCAATTAATTCTTCACTATTCTGTAATTATTGTCAATAGCACAATATGTTCCCCTTTTAACAACCACACTTAACTTCACTGATCTAACCACAGCTTTCAAACTGCATAAACATTTATCATACTACTTTCATATAATTGCTACAAAACAGAAAACTTTGCTTGAGTTAGGTTTACAAACTCATACTGTTTCAAATTCATCCTCCCTCAAATTTTCTTACTATTCCCAAATGGCTGACTGTTACTTCACTACTCCCTAAAATGTCAAAATTTGAAATTTTGAATACATTATCACCATTGGCTGCTAATTACTTAACATTGTTTCCTATGTCCTAACTCGTATGAAACCCTATACGCAAAGTACCGGTTCTTCTCAAGGTGCGTGTGACAAACATGTTACCTGCCCACACAAGATTAAAATGTCCAAAAGCTGTCAAATAAAATTTTGCCTGTTCCAGGAAGTTCCCTAAACCACTAATTTTGACAATGACAAACCGTGAACCTGCTAGCTCACTATACCCAACTGCAACTCTCTCTCTCTCTGCCCTCTCTAAGCAGCTATGCAGCCTTATTACAACTTCCTTTCCACCCTAAACTAAATTACTAATTTTAAACAAAGTTGTCCTACCTGACCATTGAATATTCTTGACATCACACAAAAAGAATGAACAACATATAATGCTTATACTACTTTCCATAACACTTGTGGTACCCATGAATGTCATGCACAATTGTACAGGATGAGACTTGACTGCTATCTACTGAAACTGCAATGTCCCTTTCTGCTGATCTTGCACCGTCAGGAATCTGATTTTGACCTGTTCCCATCCGTCATCACTAGGTTATGTGGATGCTTCATTAAATGTGTATATGTCAAGTGTTAAATAAAACTGAAAATCATAACTATTTAGTGAAAGCCAAAAAACAGCAAAGCATGCTTATATTGACACAGCTGTCAAATGTAGGAAAATTTACAGTGTTTCAATTATTCTAGTTTCTTTCATTTACCTGACAATCGCCCTGCATATTTTACATTGGGTACATGACCCTTCACCCACAAACCTTAAATTAACTTGATAGAGGTACGACAAAATAAGTGGATGCATCAGTTTGTCAAGTTTTAATAAGTTAAGCATAATAACAAAATATGTAAAAGGTTTTGATGTGACTGGCTTCTCTACCATACATTCTGTCAAGTCTGACATTCAGCAACACACTAAAAATACATTAATCAAAAGTTTTAACAAAACTGTTGGTGTATCACCTTAAATGGTCATGCAGAGCCATTCCTGCCATGTGTTATTATGTTCTGTGCAAGATCTTAATAATTCTGGCAACTTGTGAATTTGGTTATTTGCTGCTGTTGTTAGGCACAGTATGATAGAACTGATGACCTCTCTACACAACGACCACAGGTATAAGAAGATTAAATTAGTTCAGCCAAAGAAATGTGATAACAGTATTTATTTTGCCATCATCCAGAATAATGTATGTTCCAATACTACACACGTCAATTATATATTTTATAATTGTATAAGATTACTTCAAAACAAAATATTTAACCAAAATTCTGTTCCTGAAGAAAATGATTAACTTACCCAAAATAACCAGTCAAGCCAGTCAAGATATATTTTCTATAAGGCACCTTAATAAATACTATCAGACCTATTCAGTCAAGTCTTTTATAAATACAATAGGTTACCTAATTGTGGCGGGCAGGGTTGTGTAGTCGGTATAGCGACTGGCTATGGGCTGGATGGTCCAGGGATCAAATCCCGGTGAGGGTGAGATTTTCTACACCTGTCCAGACTGGCCCCGTGGCCCACCCAACCTCCTGTACAACGGGTACCGGGTCTTTCCAGAGGTAAAGAGCAGTCAGGGCATGACACTGACCCCTCATCCCCTTCTAGTGCCATGGTCAAGAAAGAGTAGAGCTATACCTCTACTCCCCCTATGGGCCGTATGGCCTGTACAGAGCCTCAGTGCCTGTACAAGGGTGCACTTTACCTTACCTTACTTAATTGTGCCTATTGTCTAAACAAGCAACTATAATTTAAATGCCCCATAATTCTGCCTTCAAGTTAAGTAGTTCTAAGCTTCTTACGTGCATGTACAATGCATAAAGATCCAGATTCCCCATTCTTGTGGTTAGTCTCTGGACAGTCATAAAATTTCAGGCTATAATAAATATATGACAAGCTATTATGGACGTACCTATGTATGTCTGTGTTTCTTCTCCATACAGGTTCTTTAATTAAATGTCTAATCAGATCCAGATAAGAACAGAATAGCAATAAAATGACTAGAAAAGAATTCTAACATAAAGTAATCACCACTTAAAAATGATCACATTACCACATGGAGAAATGACACACAACCAACGTTATATAAAATGCAAAAGTATTGTACAGCTAGATTTTAAAACACAACAAGTTGTAAGGACAACCAATAAGAACCAGAAAAATCAGCTACTGATTAGTCAGAGCACACAATTTCGTAGTCCAATGATACAGAAACCTGCTGCGTCTTCTTACTGCTGAGTCTCACCTCCTGTGGTATGTCCTCCTCAGTCACTTCTTGCAGCACATTCTTCAACTCTGAATCACGGATGTACACCAACATGTAGGCATTGGTACAGTGTTTCACTGTCATATTCATATCATCATCATGGCCACCATAATTGTGATCAATTGCTTCCTGTTTTGAGCATCGAGATACCACGTCGTCATCAAATTTGCACCACTGCAATTCACAACATACACATATGACTGTATATCATATAAATCTGAACCACTTACAACCAATATGAATTGATGAAAACACTGAAAGAATTTTGACTGAAAGAATATACAAATCTTAGATGCTACACTCATTGTGAAGCAACATGTGCTCTGTTTTTCGATATCCATGATGGGTATTACCTTTATAATGAGTCAATTCGTTGTGAAACACTGGCTATTGGACAAGGATATAATTAATGAACCTACAGGTTTTGAAAAGGCATACACAAGAGTAAAGATATTTACAAGACTACAATGTGGCATGGGCAAACCTACTATTCTGCCTAAGTGAAAAACTCAGGTCTACCATAAGCTACATACAGTGTCGATAACTAAAATTAGTAACCAATAAATCAAAATGGAAAAACTAATACATCCAGAAATGTAAATTATGCATTTTTCCTAAAAAGTGCCACCTACAACCACAATGCATTTTGTAAACCAATGGCTTATGAAAAAAATATTATGAACTCCAAAAATGTGAAGACTCAGAAAACACAGAATGTCTTCTCGTATGTCAAGATGTTACAAGAAATGATGGCACAATTGGAACACAGTAATAAAGTAAATGACAGATTACTATGCCTATTTATTACTGACAATGACAATGTGAAATAGTGCAGACACACTGATACCATCATTGTTTATTCCCGTATTGCAGCAGGCCAAATTCCACATCCATACAAAACACCAGCTAAAATTACATTTCAGCATATATTCACCTTCTATTATAAAATAGGAGATGGGAAGACAAAATTCTTAACTGAAAGGTTCATCAAACTTAATGTGCTCTTTCATTTCTTTATGAATGTAATTTAAATTTTAGGCAACTTTGCAGACAGAAAAATGTTAGTGAAAATGTGCAGTTCTCAATCCAACATACAGATGGGACTGAACATTTATTTGTACAGGGAAGTTTCATTTGCATAATGTTAAAATATATCAGCCTGTCATACCCAGTACCAACATTATGTCAAAAGTTTTATTTTAGTCCTATCAGAGAGAAGGTAACACACGATAAGAACCGCACTCCTCTGGGTTATTACGCAGCATAATAACCCAGAAGAGCGCATTTCTCATCTACTTTGCAGCGGAAGCCTGAAGTCACACAAGCTAAGAGATGATGTTTCAGATTGAGATTCTCACAGCTGGGATGACAAAGATTCAAATGATGTGGTATGCTATGCTGTGTTCAATGAAAAACAGTCAGAGATTTTTCAGAGAAGTGACATTTCCATGCAGCATGGTTAACTGAAACATAAGCAACTAATCAAAGATACATAACTAATTCAGTCAAACACAACCGTATATTTAGTTCAAAATCGGTGCATATTTAATTCAAGTCAGCTATATGCTTCAACCATATATGATCACCATCAAGCTTGCCATAAGTAAGTACATAGTTACATTTAGAATTGAGATCTCAAGGCTGTACATATGTATTACATAATATACATATATATATCAATTTGGGTAACCTTAGGAACAAAGGAGGTAAAAGCTGCAATGCATAGGTTTTGTAAAGGCTGTAAAAAAAATTAGTTAAATAAAAAAACGTTTTTCATTTTATGTACAAGGATGAATCAAAAAGTAAAGGCAATTTTTAAATTACGCGGTAACAGGGACAGAGAGGAGCTGGCGCACTGCGCAGTATTGACAATGCCTGTTGATGAGTTCAGCCATGTGCAATGCAGCGCTCTGCCTTCAGTCGAGTGGCAGCAATGAGGGCAAAAACATGGACCCTCCTTTGCAAGATTGCATCATCAAAGAATGTGGCATGGTGCAGTTTCTTTGGGCAGAAGGAGTGAAACCTGTGGAAATTCACCGTCGTGTGTTGGCTCAGTATGGACAGAGCACCATGAGTCAACGACAAGTTTATGAGTGGGTGGAAAGGTTTAAATCGGGTCGAGCATGTGTTACTGATGAAGGTCGTTCGGGTCGGCCTTCAACATAGCACTCACAAGACCACAAGAGCAAAAGCTTCTTCTCCGCAGGAATACAGAAACTATTTGAACGATATAACAAATGCATTGTGTTGCAAGGGGACTATGTAGAAAAATGATATGCAAAATTGCTCACAGTTACTTCTATTAAAACCGTTACATATATTTTCCCTTTACTTTTTGATTCTCCCTCGTATTAAAATTTTAAAACAGAAAGATTAGCTACCACAGCACACCGGCCATCTGAACCTTTGTCAATCACAGGTGATCTTTCAATTTTAAGCATTTCAATACATACAATTTTAAAAAATTGTATTTCTTCACCTAAATGCTTTACAAATTAAAAAAAAAAATTATATATTGCAACACCATCTGTGTTTCCATGGCTACTGAACTTTAAATGTATGTATATTTTACATAATACATATGTAAAGTGCTGAGATCTCAGTCCTAACATAACTGTGTACCTATTTACTTGCTTGTGGCCAGCCTGATGACGACCATACATGGTTAAAACATACAGGTGGCTTGAACTAAAACCATGCTGATTTTGAATTAGATGGTTGTGTTTGAAAGAATTTCTTACATACTTTTGATTATTTAAAAACACAACAAGGATGAACCGCTAAAAACATAAATTACTATTTACCATTCAACACCACATAACATACCAGATGACTTGAACCTTCCTGTATTAAGTCATAATACATATATGAGTATGTCCATACTTACAAAACTCATACAAGATACAGGCCTACCATTCAACTTCCCAATTTTTGTCAGTTTTGTCTATTGGATATGAAGGCATAACTTTTGTGAATATATTTATACAAACAGACAACTTGATTAATAATTTAATATAAAATAAGCACTGGTGAAAAAGGTCCACAAATATACTAATAACCACAGACAATAAAAAATAGACTACATTAATGTACAAAATCCAACCTCAGTGACTCGGCTCAGTCTTCAAATCTAGGAAGTGAGTCATCCCCGTTGTGTGTGCGATAAAATTTGGGTGGTATGCAGTCCAACACAACTATGTCAGTAAGGTGTATATTGACTAAATAAAACAACTACATGTTTCGGCCTGAGTTGGCCATCTTCAGGATGCCTTATGAAACTATATGAGGATTAACTATAGGCATGCATGCGCGCGTGTTGTAGAGATCTCTACATCCCGCCCCAGTAACGTGGTAGTTAAACAATTAAACAATTGACTGGCTAGTTATTC
>Ga0123357_10001094_pt1 | contig 28028 bp, 25 predicted proteins | sample TergutEmb28metaG_FD_89873 | JGI IMG/M metagenome (GOLD analysis project Ga0123357, IMG submission 89873) | Embiratermes neotenicus P4 segment gut microbial communities from Petit-Saut dam, French Guiana - Emb289 P4 | ecosystem: Host-associated > Arthropoda: Insects > Digestive system > Gut ...
AACGTATTTTCGATATTCGAGCGCGCGAATATTAATATACTCGGCGTAAAAATGACGAGATATAATTATATTTTCGCATTGACGGCAATTCTCAGGTGCGTAATGATATATATAATGCTGCCGCTTTTGATTCACGAGGACAATAACACTCCAGTGCGGGAATTGTTGAAGCGGGTGTATGACAATATAGTGCGACGTAGGAAAGTAAATAAAAAAATTTAACAGAAAGAATATAAAATATGCCAAACATAACATTTTTACCGCAAAATATAACAGTGGAAGCGCAAATAAACGCGCCGCTTTTGGAAGCCGCGCGGCTTGCGGGCGTTTCCGTCGAAACTCCCTGCGGGGGAAAAGGCGTCTGCCGCAAATGCTTAGTCAGGATTTTAACCGGAAAAGTTGACGTTAAATCCGGAAGTTATACATATAGGGACGCTAAAGAAAATCAGGTGTTGATTTGTCAGTCAAACGTTTCGGACGAAGATGTGACAGTCGAGATTTTATCGGGACTTTACGGCGAGGAGGGGAAGTTCGACGATGTCTCTGATATATCAAGCAATTTAAATAAAATTGCGGTAAATCCGATTGTAAAACAGACACGTCTGACGGTTCCACAGCCTGCACCGCTTGACGGTTTATCGGATTTCGACCGTTTGAAAAAAGCCGTAAAAACAAATATCGCCGAAAAATTCAGCGATATTAAAATTCCCTTGTCTGTTTTAAGTCAGCTTCCCATAAAACTCAGAAAAAACAACGGCGCAGTCAAAATATTTTATTATTTCGATTGTGGCGTATTGAATATTGTAAGTATAACCGAAACAGAAAATACTGATATGTATGGAATTGCGGTAGACGTCGGTACAACCACAATCACTTTATGGCTTGTTGATATAATAACAGGAGAGATAAAATCCAGAAAAACAGATTATAACGCGCAAATCGAGTGCGGGCTTGACGTTATAACAAGAATAAATTATGCGCAGAAAAATCTGAACGAGTTGAGAGAACGGGTTCTGATTACTATAAATGATTTAATCAAAATCGCCGCTGAAGAAAACAATATAGATTATAATAAAATTTACTGCGCGTCACTCGCGGGAAATACGGTCATGATTCACTTGCTTTTGGGAATCTGCCCGGAATATATCAGGCTTGACCCATATACTCCCGCAGTATTCAGACCGCCGTTATTTTCCGCGCATGACATCGGGATTGTCATAAATCCCGACGCACCGGTGAAAACCGCACCGTCTGTAGGAAGTTACGTCGGCGGGGACATCACTGTCGGCGCATTATGTACCCCGTTATCCGGCGGCGAAAACGAATCAGAGCTTATGTTGTTTTTAGACGTCGGCACAAACGGCGAGATTTTACTTGGTAATAACGAGTTTATACTTGGTTGCGCGTGTTCTGCAGGTCCGGCGTTTGAAGGCGGCGGAATCGAGTTCGGCATGAGAGCGTCAAAAGGCGCAATAGACAGCTTTGAAATCTGCGAAAATGGGGAAAAAAATGAAATAAACATAAGAACTATAGACAAAGAGCCGCCGTTCGGAATCTGCGGTTCGGGGATAATCACAGTTGTCGGCGAGATGTTCAAACATAAAATCATTGACGCGGCAGGAAGATTTACAGATAAGATGCCGGACAGGATAAAGAAAGATAAAAAGCCGTACAAGTTTTATATCACGGACGAGATCACGATAAGCGAAGCGGATATAGATAATCTGATACGTGCAAAAGGCGCGATGTTTTCCGCATGCCGGACGCTTTTGAAAAATATGGGTTTGACGTTCGGCGATGTCGATAAGATATATATAGCCGGAGGTTTCGGGAAATATTTAAACATAGAAGACGCGAAAGCTATAGGACTTCTGCCCAATATACCCGAAGATAGAATAATCTATCTTGGCAACACGTCAATATTGGGAGCGTATCAGACACTTCTATCCGAAGAAAATGAAAAGAAAGTTCAAGAAATCGCCGACAGAATAACCTATATTGATTTAAGCAACGAAGCAGGTTATATGGACGAATATTTGGCGGCGTTGTTTATCCCTCATACCGATTCGAGTTTATTTGAGTAGAGGCGGACGACCCTGTCCGCCCGTTACGGCAATATTTTCATCATTTCCAGACACATGCGACCATTATGATACGGGCATTTCCATGCGCCGCATAAACCGCTCGGGCTTTTCATAAATTCGCCGTTATCGTTTACCTGCATATGCCATTCGCCGTACGGAGAAATAAAATATTTTTTCACGTAATTCCACATATTTTCGGCTAAAATCATGGATTTGCTATCTCCGTATAAATTATATTGATGGACAAGCGCAACTATCGCTTCCGCCATTACCCACCATGAACGAGTTTTATTTTCGACACCGTTTTTACAGTCGTAATACATTCCGTTTCTGCTTTCGTCAACAAATCCTTTTGAGATTACGTTCTGTGCGACTTTTTCAAGTTTCGGCGATAAATTGCCGGTTATCTCTTTATTGCCGAGAACTTCGCAGGCTCTGTAAATCAGCCAAGACGATTCTATATCGTGCCCGTATGAAAGTATATCACCGACGGGATTCATAAATTTGTCAAAATAACAGTCAATACGGTGCAAATTGTCGTTATATGCTTTATTTATGACAAGATTGATCGAATATTCCAATGCTTTCCGTCCGTTTTCTGATTTTATGACGCGGTAATATTCCGTATATGCTTCGATGATATGCAAAAGAGTGTTCATTGTGCGGATTGTTCCAGCGTCGGCTTTATCGAACACAAAATCTTCTAAATAACCATATTCGTCTTTGAAATTAGTCTCCGTCAAATTAAACAGCCTGTTTGCCGCGTCAAACGCCGTCTTATTTTTGCTTGCGTCATAATACGCGCTGAACGCGTAAAGCGTAAATGCGAGAGCATATGTATGTTTACGACTGTCTTTTATTTTCCCGTCGTGTTCGACTTCCCAATAAATCCCTCCGTCGGCTGGGTCAATCATATATGTGCTGATAAATTCAAACTGACGATGCGCGTATTCAAGCAGTTTTATATCCTGCAATTCTTTATAGCAAGAACTGTAATACCACAGCAGTCTTGTCTGCAAAACAGCCGATTTCGGCGCGGTTTTATTGATTATATTTCCGCTGTTCACACTGCCGTAAAATCCGCCGTATTCGCTGTCATACAGATTATTCCAAAACGGGAGCAAATCATTTGTCAAATGATTATAAAATTCTGTTTTATTTAACATATTAGCAATATCCCCTTTAATTTTATTTGTTTATAATTATAGCATAGATTTTTATTTAAATATATGCTATAATTTGTATTTATTATGTAGAAAGTTTGTATTTTAGAATGAATGAAGATTCCGGGATAATATTAAATAAAGTATTGGGGATATATAGATTATGATATTAAATGAATTTATTGACGGTGTGCGCTATCCTGATGAAATAGACGGGCTGTATTTTGACGCTACACCATATGATGAAATTAATAAGAGTTTAGAAAAGATGCTTTTATTTGCCAAAGGTCAATTAAAAAAAGATGTACAGGAAACACTCGCTGAATTAGAGCGTCGGTGGGTGGAACGTCAGGCAAATAAAACTGTGGATATATTGGATGCTTGTTTATCTGCAAAAACTGCAATATTGATTTGTACGCATAACCCCATAATTAAATCTGTAAGTATAATTGACTGGCTACAAGGTGCGACAAAGATAAGAGAATATAACGGGAAAGAATTTGCCATTGACTTTATAAATCCTACTCCCGATAAAGACATAGCTCATATAGTAATTAACAGTTCTGACATTGGCGTGATGAATTATCCTGCGACAGTTATGGTTATATAGAAAGGAAAAATATTTATGGAGATTATAACAACTGACGAAATATTACATCAAGCGTTGAAATTATATAATTTAAAACAGCCGGTAGCAGAATTTATACGTCACAGCGAAAACATGACATATAAAATAACTGACATTAATAAAAAATATTTGCTGCGTATTCATAAATCTGTAACGGGCTTGTGTTCTAATATTTATACAAATTACAGCCGTAATGAATTAATTCAAAACGAAATAGAATTAATATTAGATTTAAAAAATAATACGAACTTATCCGTACAAACTCCTATTAGAGGGTTAAACGGAAATTTTGTACAAACTATCTCGGATAATTCAGATAACATCCCAGTAACGATGCTTGAATGGGTGGAAGGTGAACTTGTTAGGATTACTGGAACAACTCCGGAATTATTATTTAACGGCGGGAAAATGATAGCTGAAATGCATTCGTTTTTTTCTTCACAAGCGCAAATGAACAATAACTATAAACGATACAGCTACGACCAGACAATATTGCCGATAATTGCAGATGAAATAGAAGATATGGCACACCATAATATTGTGAATCTTGAACAATCGAAAATAATTTTCGCGGCTCTTGATGAAATGCGTGTGCGTTTTGACGAACTTGACAATATGCAGGAAAAACATATTATTCATGCGGATTTGACCCAAAATGATGTTGTTGTGGACAAGAATGGGTTGTTGACACCTATAGATTTCGGAATTTGCGGTTACGGTCATTTTTATATGGATATTAACCTGTTTAACGGCTCATTTACATTGTCTCATGATGTAATAGAGGGATATAAAAGTGTCAGAAATTGTGAGATAATCCCCTATTTTATGGAACCATATATTGTTTTAGGATTTTTATTGTTTATAAGATTAAATGCTCAAAGAGAAAAAGAGTGGAATCCATCGTTTGAGCCGATAGAAGAATGGTGCCGTGATATTTTTAAGCCGCTTGCCGATAAAATTAATTTTGTTAAAATGGAATAATATTTAAAATATATCTTAAATAAAAAAATTCACGAAAGAGAGGCAAAATAATATTTATGTCAAATATAGAAATACCGTTATCAGTCAATACAAATTCGCGACCGTCCGATTTAAGAATCACGGACATACGTTTTACGGATATTGTGGACGCGCCTATGCACTGCACACTGATGAAAATTTACACAAACCAAGGACTGGTGGGATTGGGCGAGGTGCGCGACGGGGCGTCGAGGACGTATGCGGAAATGCTTAAAAGCCGCATACTTGGCGAAAATCCGTGCGAAATCGACAAGATTTTCCGCAGAATCAAGCAGTTCGGAGGTCCGGCGCGTCAGGCGGGCGGTGTATGCGGAATTGAAATCGCTCTGTGGGACCTTGCCGGAAAAGCCTACGGCGTGCCTGTATATCAGATGCTGGGCGGCAAATTCAGGAACAAAATCCGCATATACTGCGATACGGACGTTTCGGGCAAGCACACCGGAAAAGATATGGGCGAAGCTCTGAAAAAACGTATGGAAATGGGATTCACTTTCCTGAAAATGGATTTGGGCATAGGAATTCTGCACAACGAAAAAGGCGCGTTATGCGCTCCGTTAGGCTTTTTACAGGAACCGCAGGAAAACTGGGAAAAGAATAAAGGCGACGACCCGCTTGTCAAAAAATATGCCCGCAACAGGAATTATGATTATTATAATATTGCGCACCCTTTCACCGGAATACACATCACGGAAAAAGGGTTTGATATTCTCGAACAATATGTCGCGGACGTCAGGTCTGTCATAGGGTATGAAATACCGCTTGCAATCGACCATTTCGGACATATCTGCGTCGAGGACTGCATTAAACTCTGCCGCCGTATAGAAAAATACAATATAGCGTGGGCAGAAGATTTGATACCGTGGCAATATACAGACCAGTATGTGAGATTGCGCAATTCCACCACCGTGCCGATTTGCACAGGCGAAGACATTTATTTAAAAGAGGGTTTCAAGCCTTTATTTGAAAAAGGCGGATTATCCGTAATTCACCCGGATTTGCTTTCGAGCGGCGGTATACTTGAAAATAAAAAAATAGGCGATATGGCGCAGGATTACGGCGTTGCTATGGCTATTCATATGGCGGAATCTCCTGTGACATGTATGGCGGCGGTTCATTCTGTAGCCGCGACCGAAAACTTTTTGGCTCTCGAAAATCACTCGGTAGATGTGGACTGGTGGGACGATATTGTAATAAGAAGCGGAAGCAACGGGAAACTCGTGCAAAACGGGTATATTTCTGTATCCGATAAACCGGGACTTGGAATTGACGATTACAACGACGAAGTGTTAAAAGAACACTTAAATCCTAAATTCCCGGAATTATGGGCATCGACTGATATGTGGAATGACGAGTGGAGTCACGACAGAGTCTGGAGCTGATAAATATGGATAATATAAATGTAGGGCGCGGCGACCCCGACGCGCCGTTTAAGCCAGAGAAATTTGTATATTTTAACAATACATCGGATATTGTGGCATCGGAAATCGCGGAGTATATAAAGACAATAGGATATACTCCCATTACCGGCGGCGGTGATATTGATTTTTTTGAACCGTACAAAGACGGGCTTGTCGGCGCGGTACTGGCAAATCCTCCCGTAATGCACGGCGAAATCGAAAGTACTACCGACGAAATGTGGAATAATGCGAGAGAGAGTTTTGTCGTTCCGATGTTAAATATAACGCAGGTTGTCGGAGAAATATTCATGCAAAACAAAAAAGGCAGTATTATATACTTAAATTCAATTCACGCAGAAAAACCGATAGGCAACGGATTTTTATATACAATGGGGTGCGCGGCGGTGCAAATGCTGTGCCGCGAAGCCGCGCTTATATACGGAAGTTATAACGTTGGCTGTTATAATGTAATGCGGGGGATTGTAGAGGGCGAAGAATCGTATTTCGCAAGCGAATATTCCCCGATACATCACAGCAGCGAACTCAGATTCCCGAAAGAAAAACTGCCGTCCGCAAAAAGTTTAAATGAATTATGCGCTTTTTTACTGAGCGGCGGCGCGTATATATTAAACGGCACGGATTTGCAGGCAGACGAGGGATTCAGGCTTTATTACGGCAAGTCGGGTTATTATAAATGATTGGAGTTGATAGAATGAATTCGACATTATCAAATTTCGACGATATAGTTGATACGAATGTAATGTTTACAAAATTAAAAGAATTGTTTCCAAAAGTGAAAGAAATAGAATCTGTAACTGTCTTGAAAGAATTTACGGAATTAGCTTACAAAGACCATGAAATGGAAGTTAAGTTTGAATTTCTTTCACCGCATACCATAGCGTTGAGTTATAAAGGCAACGAATGGGTAAGTATTGTCGATAATGAATTTGAGATAACTCTCGGGAATGAAACGGAATCGGCAGCAATGCTTGATTATATCTGCTATTTGGATTATTTTTGGGATGATTATATCACCAAAGATTTATCAGACAGTAAAATGACACAAAGATTAAAGGAAAAAATTGACACAATAAAATCAAAGGTAAAAAAATTATGGTAATAAATCCGCGAAAAATACGTCAGAACCTGTTGAAAAAAGGATTTATAGAAGTTCAAAAAACAAAACATATTTATTATAAATTTGAACCTGATGGAATTAAAACAGATATACAAACATTTATGAGCCGAAACAATCAGGAGATTGGCAATGAATTAATATCTGAAATGAAAGATCAGTTATATTTAAATAAGAAAGAATTTATTGATTTAATCGACTGCAAATTATCAGAAGAAGATTATATAAAGATTTTGAAAACAAAAGATTTATTAGCGGAATTCCAAGTCAACAAACCTGAATATTTATATCACGGGAGCCAATATCTTTTAGAAACATTGATGCCAAAACAAGCTAAAGACAATAGCGAGATAGGGTCACAATTCGCGCTTTATGCTTGTGAAGATTTTGATTCTGTCATTCCGTTTGCCTTACCGATTCGTTGGTATCCTGATAATCCGACGGGTAAAAAGTCATTTTCATGCCGTAAAGATAAAATTTTAATAGAATACGGCAGTATTAATCCCAATGGAGTTGGCTACATATATAAAATCAGTTCAGAATATTTTGAAAAAATAGACGGCTGGCAATGGGTATCAATTAAAGAAATAACGCCAATCGAAGTTATACAAATAAAGGTTGAAGATTATTGGCTTAATATTTCATTTTCAAAGGAAGCGTTGGAAATAAATAAGTTATTATATCCGTCCGATACGCTTTATCTTGACCTGCCATCATTTCCAATTGATTGATAATTAAATTAAAATAAACGGAGATATTTTTATGGATAAAGTGGCGATTGTTACCGGCGGCAACAAAGGCGTAGGCAGGGGAATTGTTTACAGCCTTACAAAAGCTGGGTTCAATGTATGTATCTGTTATAACAGCTCTGAGAATTTTGCGGTTGAAACGCTCGGAAAAGCGAACGAAATCGCAAAAAATCACGCGTTTTTATATAAATGTGACGTTTCAGTCAGGGATAACGTAAAAGCGATGGTCGAAGAAACTGTCAGACGTTTCGGCAGGCTTGATATACTTGTCAATAATGCCGCACTGCAGCCGAATCTGCCTGTCGGCAAATACGATATGGATACATTCAGGAAAATATGGGATATAAATATCGGGGGATATTTTTTGTGCTTACAGGAATGTCTGCCGTATCTGAAACAGTCCGATTGTCCGAGAGTAATAAATATTTCGTCAATCCACGCAAAACGCCCCTCGGTATTTGACGTGGGATATTCGATGACAAAAAACGCAATCAAAATGTTTACAAGAGAAGCAGCCATTGAACTTGCGAAATATAAAATCACCGTAAACTATATAATTTTAGGTGCGTGCAGGATCGAAAGAAAAACAGCCGCTTCAAACTTCGGAACATTTAATGTTCATACTCCGAAAGAAGCAAGGGTAGGGACATCGCACCCGCTGGGGAGAATAGCAAATCCGAAAGATGTAGGCGATTTGATTGTATATCTGGCAAGTCCGGAGAGCGAAATAATAACCGGAACTGGTATAAGAGTAGACGGCGGAAGTATGTTGTTGTAAAAATACATAAAAATATAAAATAAAATGAAAGGCGTGAAGTTATGAAATTTAATTGCAAAGAAGACATTATACAGCTTACAGGCGAGTGGCAGGGCGAGCGTTTTGAGGACGGCAGACCGAAAGTGCCAGACGATATACTGCGCAGAATGAGAAACATTACTTTTGAGGAAGCATGGGGACCTTTGTGGGGCAAAGGATATAAATATCAATGGGAATGTTCGTTTAAAATGACTCATCCAACACGCAAACTCGTAGGAAGAGCCGTAACTTCGGTTATGGTTCCGATGCGTCCGGATTTAAATAATTATTTATTAAAGTATGGACATGAAGAAGAACACCGCAAAGGGTTCTTTAACCAGTGGGTGATTGACAATTTAGTGGAAAACGACGTGGTCGTCGTGGATTTGTTTGATAAAATATATCAGGGCACTTATGTCGGGGGAAACCTGTCGACCGCTATAGCGACGCGCACTAAAAACGGCGGAAGCGTTATCTGGGGCGGCATACGCGACCTTGAACAGGTCGTCAATATAGACAATATTCAGACGTTTTACAAGGGCGTAGACCCGACGGGCATCGGCGACGTCACTATGACCGGCTACAACGTGCCGTGCAGGATAGGCGGCGCAATCTGTATGCCCGGCGACGTTGTGCTCGGCACAATCTCAGGCGTTATATTTATCCCGCCGCAGCACGCCGAAGAAGTAGTCGCAAATGCGGAAAAAAGCCATGTCAGGGATATTTTCGGTTTTACGAGGCTTCATGAAAAGATTTATACGACCGCGCAGATTGATACGGCATGGACGAAAGACATGATGGACGATTTCGTCAACTGGTTTAAAACAGATCCACAAGCGGGAGAGTACCGTCATTTGACATGGGATAAAGAAATTGAGAACGCAAATAAAACTGCGGAAAACAATTCGCAGGTAAGATTATAATTATCGCATAAAATTTTTAAAACGACAAGGGCGGCAGGCTGAACGCATTCAGTAGTGCCGCCCCTGCGTCTATTATTGCGCGAGCATTTTTAAAATCGCTTCTTTGGGTCTGACTCCTGCTGTCTGGGCGGCAATTTTACCGTCTTTCATAACTATAATAGTCGGTATGCTGACAATTCCAAACGCTTCGGCGAGGTTGGGTTCTTCGTCTACGTTTACTTTCCCGACTTTAGCGGAATTTTCGGCAAGTCCCTGAGCTATTTCATGTATAATCGGAGATAACATCCTGCACGGACCGCACCATTCCGCCCAAAAATCCAAAAGCACCGGCACTTTTGAATTTAAAACTTCCTCCTGAAAGTTATCTTTCGTTATCGTTAATAAATTCATTTTAAATTCTCCTCATTGTTTTTATTATTTTACTATTATTATTTCACGCTTTTTATGTCCGATGTTATAACGACGCTTTTATTATATACTTTTGACGTCACACATATAAAAGATTTGCCCGGATTTAAATATAAATCGGAGCCGTCTAAATTTACAAAATTCAAAACTCCGTCGCGGGTTGCTTTTTTCCATTTTATGATTATATACTTGCCGTTGCTTATATAAAATCCGTAGCCCTCGCCGGTCAGATTGCATGCCAATTCGCCTTTTGACATACCCAAATCCGTATATTCCGCAAACATTACTATTACGTTTTCAAATTTAAGCTGTTCTCCGGTTGCTCCGTCTATATGAGCAACGCCGAACTGTTTTCTGTAATATAATTTATCGCTCGGATTATAAATAAATTCGGGTTTGAAACTGTTCGAATATGGAACAGCAACATAATTTGCAGTATTATTTGTCCCGCCGATGTCTTTTATCTGCGCGTTGAATTTAAACTCGCCGTTATAGCCGGATTTTAAAGTAGTTCTGTAGTTCGTCTGTTTTATTCCGGCGACAATACCCGGTCCCGAAGTCATGAGGGTATGTTCCAAATCCATTGTTTTGCGCCTTTGCGCGTCCCTGTAATAAGTGTTGGGGAAAGTCATGCCTTTTACCGGATTTACGCCGTCTATATGGTCTATCGTACGCGCCGGATTAGAGAATTCATTGTAAGCCGGAATAGAACCGCCGGCATGGACGTATATTGCGTCGTGACCCTGCGACAAATCTATATAATAATCCCTCGATGAGCGCACCGCCCCGATTGCCGACACGTTTTCGTAATCCGTAAGCACCATCATAAGCCGCGTCTGACCGCCTTCGACTATGCACTCATAGATTATGTCGGCGTTGGATACCCCCACATTCGGCATAGCCGCTTTTATATTGTCTATCATAATTGCAACGGGGCGTTTTCTTTGTTCTGTCTGCGTACATTCCAAACCGGTAAGAAAACTGTAATATTTTTGGTTTGTTTTGGTAGGATTATTCGTTGTTTGAGCGGCAGCCGTCGATTTTTGCGTATCTGATGCTGTTCCAGTGTTGTCTGTACTTGTTTGCATATCAGAGGTATTTGCCGCAGAGTCTCCAGCCGATGTATCGACGGAGCCGGCAGTATCAGGAATATCGTTGTCAATACTGGTTTCCGGTTCTGTTGTCACTTCATCTACTGTGTCTGCGGTTTTATCTTTGCAGGATATGCACGATATACAAACACAAATGAGCATTAAAATAATTAAAAAAATAGCTGACAATACATTTTTACGGTTTTTCATACTTAATTTATTATCCCCGATTTTAATTTATTTAAAATTAAAAATAGTTTTTTAATTTTAATAATTTGCGAATTTTTATAATATAAAGCGTGATAATTCTTGTCATAGCAATATCATACAATAAAAATGTAATATTTGCAATAACAAATACTATAAATTTAAAATTTTCTTTAAAATAATTAAAAAAAGTCATATTATCCAACGAGGGAAGGAAGCTTTTGGCACTCAAAAATTTTACGGTCCATATCATAATCGCCAATATTATATTAAAAAGGCTGAATTTCACAACCCAAGCTAGTATATAATGAAAACGTTCGATATATGCTTTAAATATAGGATAAAATCCTGCGAAAAATATAAAAAAAACCGAAGGGAGTTTGTCCGGCAGTATCAACACAGAAACAATCGATATTACCAAATATGTTAAGACAGGATATTTCCCCTGTATTTCTATTACGCTTATTACAATGACAAATCCCGCAATTGCAGCCGAAGATAAATCCAGAATGTTTATTATCGAACCGATTGCTAAAAAAATAACGCCAAGTGCGGATAGAATCGCAGAAAGCGCAATCTTTTTAATCGGATTTCTTTTATCTTTATCCATAAAAACGAATCCTCATAATAAATATTTTAAATTATTAACAGCATCTGAAGCAGTCGCATAAACAGTCGGCGCACAGTAATCCCGTGCATATGTCGCAGCCGTTACAGCCGCCGTTTTGACGCGAATAGTTATATCCCTTGTTGTTGAAACCGCCGCCGTTGGAATAAAAGTTGTTGGACTTATTTTTTATATAATACAAAGCGTCCCTGTATTCATTGTTGTCGGGATCATATTTGCACGCCGTCTCAAAATTTTTCTGTGCGTCGAAATACCAGCCTCTTTCCGCAAGAAGCACGCCTTTTAAATAATACCATTCGGCTGTCCGCTCATTTTGACTTATGGCGTCGAGCACAATCTCAGCTTCAGAAAACCTTTTGTTGTTTATCAGTTCGCGCACGCGGGGGAAATTTGAGTACGCATTTGAATTAGAATACGAAGAAGAACTGTCATAATTATAATAGCCGCCGGATTTTGTTCCGGACGAACCTCCCGCGCGTTCTTTCTGTATTTCGTCATACGCCTCGTTTATGGCTTTCATCTTTTCGCCCGCCAAGTCAGCCAAAGGATTATCTTTGAAATTATCGGGATGATATTTTTTCGCAAGTTCCCGATATGCTTTTTTTATTTCTTCATCTGACGCATTTCTGCTTATTTCCAATACATCATATGGATTTGTCATAAAAAATTACCTCCCGATTTTATTTTTTAATTGTTTCAATACTGTTTCCTGCTGTTCGCACATGCCCAGACTGATTATATTTTCGATAACGGGCGTAACATACGAATTTCCGGCAAGACAAAATGCAATACTGACTTCATGCAGGCTTGACGTCAAGGAATATTTTATGGTTTCAGCGTCTGCCGATATATCGCTTTCGTTATTTTTATTATAATATTCGATAAACGGATTATATTCTTTTTTCTTTATATCTTTTTTGTAATCGTCCAAGGCGTCGATAATATAGAGCCATCTTCCCAAATGCCAACCGATTTGTCTGGCGATTCTGATTTGTTCTTCGGATTCCAGTCCGAAACACATTATATTTTGCATAAGTTCCGCAAAACATGAAGCGGTTTTATCTATTGATTCGCAGCGTTTTTTTTCGAGAGCGTTCAACTTAGATAAAGGCTTGTATATTATGTCGTCAAGACCGGAAAAAAATTTACACGCTTTTTTTTTCATATGCGAAAAAAATAAAGAAAGCGTCATGTAAAAAAACTTTTTCAATATATTTTTTGTATCGTTTATATCGTCTATACATTTATAATATGCCAAAATTGCGGAAGCGCAGGAAGAATATAGCAGAGTATCGTTTGATTTTATATAATTTCTTTTTTTTGTGGGTTTAAGTTTGCACCTGAAACATTTATTTTCAATCGGCTCTTTTGTCAGGGCGATGCGCAGGAGAACTAAAAAAACCATATCATAGTTTAAAGTCAGACGCGAGAACGGCGAGATTTTTTTCCCCATAGTTTTGCACAGTCCGCAGTAAAATGATTTATACAGTTCAAATTCGCGCACTTTTAATTCGTCTGAAAGCGGTTTGATATAACCGAACAAAACAATCCCTCACTAATAAACAATTATATGCTATTTTGATTATAATATTATTATGATAATATTACTTACTTGACAAATATTCTTTTATAAAAAAATAAATATGTATGTCGAATATGTAAACTGAGAAAATTAAACATTTATTTCCATTCCGTCGTATGATACCAAGAATCCCATGCCTTTTGCAATCGGCACAAGTTCGTCGTATATTTTTGCGCCGTTGTGCGAAAAGTGATTGTAGCAGAATACTGCGTTTTCGTCAACCGTTCCCATTCCGATAAGCCTTTCCCTGACTTCTGCGCAGCATGCGATTCCCATGTGTCCGCGACGACATTCTTCGATTCCCGACGTCGCGTCAAGACTGATAAAGTTGAATTTATTGCCTTTTGTGTGATTTTTTTGCAGATAATCCCATGTTTCGTCGGGGAAATAGCCTGTGTCGTTGCCGTACAGTATTTTCTTGCCAAATTTGTCTTCGATTATAAAAATCAGGCAGTTTTGGGATTGGTCGTGGTCCGCTTTCAATGGCGTTACAGTATATTCGCCGACGGTAAATTTTTCGAAAGCATGTATTTCGTGAAAACTTAATATGTCTTTTACGTTTTCAAAGTCTCCTGCATAACGGTTTATAGATTCGTTTCCGTAGATATTTATCTGCGGAATTTTCTGTTTGTTTGCATCATATGCAAACGGGGGATATGTCCTGTGCAAATCGTAGAGATAGAAATGGTCTTCATGGCTGTGAGTGAATATAATATATTTGACTTTTGTCAACTCCAGCCCGTTGTTAATCATGTGATAATACGTATCCGGCGGCAAATCTATCAGTAAATCGTCGTTTACAAGAGCCTGCGAGCGGGTTCTGATATTTTTGCCTCCGGCTTTTATTGCTCTTTGACAGTGTTCGCAGGAGCAGAAAAGCGCGGGGAAGCACTCTGCCGCCGCCGTTCCAAAATATTTGAATTTCATAAAAAATTTTAACCTCCGTTAAAAAATTTGTGGTTTTTAATATAATTATTGATTCTCTTTTTAAAGTTCATCGCAAAGACTGTCGTATATTTTCCTAATATCGGCTTGGACAAGATTTGGGTTTCCTGAGCGGACTAATTTTAATACATCTTTGGCATTTTCTATTATTTCGTTTGCTGTTTGAGGCGCGACAGTAACAGGCGTATTATTTTTGTATATGTAACAGTTTAATATATATTTTTCAATAACCGGGAATATATTTTGTATTAAAAAAGCTTTTTCTTCTCCTTTTACTTTACCAAACAGAATAGTGTTACATTTGGGATTGTTTATGCCCTTTTTCGTTTGATTTTCAATTTTTTCATTATAAATCCGAGCGTATTTAACTACTTTAGAAGAAATCGGAACGCACCAGAATATATTTGATTTTTTAGGGTCTTTGAATGCGAAAAAACAAGGTCGGTTATGATTGACGCCGGTATTCTGCACCAATTTTTTATCTTTATCGTAAATGCTATAAAAATTATCTTTTATAAAATAGAAGTTTCCTTGTTTTATTTCACTCATAATTAATATAAATCCTTTTTTATATGATTGAAGCCCCGCCGCAAAGCGAGGCTTTAAAACCATTTGAACACGGCTATTTTACTTATACTCCGCGTGCCGATTAGCGGAGAGAATTTGAACACGGCTATTTTACTTATACTCCGCGTGCCGATTAGCGGAGAGATACTAAGTAAAACTTAGTAATCGCATATCTTTCGATACATTTATATTATATACTAAAAATAATTATAAGTCAATATAAAATAAAAACAATTTTGTAAATAAATAATAAATACTGATGATAAAACATATTTTGTTCTTTTTTTTGTGGTACAATTTGTATAAATCGTTTAGGTTGCGGGAGTATATATTTTATGAAGAAAGTGAAAGAGCAGAATCTTGTTTATGCCGACAAAGAAATTTTCAAAAAGATAGCTGAAAAAATAGATTCGGAAAAGTTTGACAGCTCAGATAATGAGGAAAATACTGAAAGTGTTGCAGGTATCGGCACTCTCGGAGAGAAAAAACTGCACAAGATATTAAAATATTATTTCGAACCTGATAAAAAATATCACGAAATAAAAGTCGGCGGATATTTCGCGGATGTCTGCAAAGATAATATCATAATCGAAATACACACCGGCAGTTTCGGGAGTATCAGGGACAAGATAAAATATTATCTCGAAAACCGCAAAGAATATAAAATAACTTTCGTCCACCCTATAGCTGCAATCAGACATATGTGCTGGGTTAATAAAAATACCGGCGAAGCGTCAAAAATATCAAATTCTCCCAAATTTATTGATATATACAAATTTTATGAGCAGATATATTACATAAAAGATTTTATCGCGGACGAAAATTTTAATCTGAAACTGCTTCTTATGGAGATAACAGAGTATAAATTTCTGGACGGCTGGGGCAAATCAAAGAAGAATAATGCCACGAAAATAGATAAAATCCCGATTTCAGTAGTGGGCGAAGAAAATTTCAGCGGCAAAAACGATTATTTGAAATTTATACCGTCGGAATTAAAAGACGGACGCGGGTTTACTGCAAACGATCTGAAAGATGAAAGCGGAATTAAGGGGCGTCCGGTGTATTCATTTATAAAAGTTATGAAAGAAACAGGTTTGATAAGCGAAAACGGCAAAAGAGGCAGAAGTGTCCGCTATGATATAAATAACGCAAAATAAATACAGTTAAATAAAAAAGAGGTGTATATTTTATGATAAAAAGCATGACGGGATTCGGAAGACACAGGGAAATAGTCTCCGAAATCGGCGAAACAGGTAAAATCGCAAGCGAAAGGGAAATTTTTGCGGAAATAAAGAGTATAAACAGCAGATATCTTGATATTTTTGTAAGGGCTCCGAGAATTTACGGATTTCTTGAAGAAAAAATAAAACAGGAAGCCGCGAAAATTATATCGCGCGGGAAAATAGAAATATTTATCTCCGTGGAAGAAAAAACCGGGAGCAGTACTCAAATCACTATGAACAAAACATATCTTGAAAATTATATAGATATCCTGAAAAAAATAAGGGACGAGTATAATCTTCCCGACGATATTACGACAATGCGCGTCTCTCAGAACCGGGATATATATAACATAGAAAAATTGGAGGAAAACGAAGAATTTTTATGGCAGTCGGTTAAGTCTGTGTTTGAGAGAGCCGCCGAAGGGTTCAGCGGCATGAGACTCACGGAGGGAGAAAAACTCTTATCCGATATGTCCGAGCGGATAAAAAAATGCGACGCATCCGTCGATGAAATAAAAGTTATATCCGATAACTGCAAAGCGGGTTATTTCGAACAGTTCAAACAAAGATTAAAAGATTTAGCCGGAGATATAGTCATGGACGAGAACAGAATACTGACCGAAGCCGCAATATACGCCGATAAAATAGAAATCACTGAAGAGATAGTAAGAATAAAAAGTCATTTTTCGCAGTTTTTTAAAATCGTGAAAGAAAACGCTCCGGTCGGCAGAAAACTCGATTTTCTCGTTCAGGAAATAAACCGCGAAATCAACACTATCGGGTCAAAATCGCTCGACGTCGAAATAACAAACAGGGTTATAGAAGTCAAGAGCGATATAGAAAAAATAAGAGAACAAATTCAGAATATAGAGTAATATTTTTATATTATATTTGATTTGAAAGGAACAGAATTATTATGCAGATAAATAAAATATTTCCGGGGATATATGAGTTCTCTTTCGGGGAACGCGAACAATTTGAACCGAGCAAATATATGCTCGAACCGTCAAAAACCGAAAAATTAAACGCTTTATCGGATTGCAGACTTCCGATAGACGCAGATTTGATTATCGGAGAAGTCACCGGACGCGGCGCGCTTATCACTCTGCCATATTCAAACGGTGAAGAAATCTACGGATTCGGACTTCAGAGCGGCAAAATAAATCAAGCCGGCTGTAAACGGCTTCTGAAAACAAACGCAGACGCCCAAGGCAACATAGGCAACTCGCACTCTGCGATTCCGTTTTACGTATCTACAAAAGGCTATGGAATAGTTTTAGATACAATGCGATATACGTGTTTTTCATGCGCAACGTCAAAACCGCATAAAACTTACGATTTATCTTCACCAAAAACAGAAGAAAAAGACGATATAAAAGTGTCGGAGGCTGATTTATATTCTCAGAAATCATACGGCGGGGTTATTACGGCTGAAATATTGACGGTAAAAGGTATGCACGGATATTTATTCGCCGGAAACAGTCAATCCGGGCTGGACTGCGTTGCGGACGTATGCCGCAGATATGTGCTGTTTTCCGGCGGCGGCGCGATGCCTCCGCTCTGGGGATTAGGGGTATGGTACAGGGCATGCGGGCAGTTCAACGAAACCGAAGTTTTAGATATGGCTTCTCTTTTACGGGACGAAAATATGCCGGTGAGCGTTTTGGGACTTGAGCCGGGCTGGCACAGTCATGCGTATTCATGCACATATAAATTCGATAAAGGACGTTACGGCAATTATAAAAACACGTTGAAAAAGCTCAGGGATATGAATTACAATGTAAATCTTTGGGAACATGTTTTTGTTCACCCTGACAGCGATATATACAAACCGCTTGAACCATATGCCGCCGATTACGAAGTATGGGGCGGTATTGTCCCGGATTTGTCGATTGACGAAGCCCGCAACATTTACGGAGGTTATCACGACAATTATCTGCTGGAAGAGGGGATTTCAGGATTCAAATGCGACGAATGCGACGGCTCAGATTTTACAGGCGGCTGGTCATATCCCGATCACGCGAAATTCCCGTCGGGAATAGACGGAGAACAAATGCACTCTATGCTTCCTATGTATTACCAGAAAACTCTGTATGAATTATTTAAACGGCGTAACAAAAGAACATGGGGAGAAGTCAGAGCGCAGCACAGTTATTCTGCGCCGTACCCGTTTATTTTGTACAGCGACTGGTATGAACATAAAGATTATATAAGTATGGTGTTAAATATGGGATTTTCGGGAATCATGTATTCGCCGGAAATACGCACAGCCGACGGAAAAGCAGACTTATACCGGCGTATGCTGACGGGAATTTTTTCGCCGAAGTTGGAAATGAACATATGGTTTATGCCGATGCCTATGTGGAAAAACTATAATTACGACGGCAACTGGAAAAAAGAAATCTTGCCTGATTCAGATCAGTTGAGAGACGACTGCCGCAGATTTATGAATATCAGAACATCGCTCGCGCCGTATTTATACACGGCTTTTTACAAATATAATACGGAGGGTATCGCTCCCGTCCGCGCATTGCAGATGGATTACCCGGAATGCAGAGGTAAAGAAAATCAGGGATATATAAGCGGAATCAGTTTCGGAGACGATATAATCGCGTATCCTTTGACGGCAAATCAGCTTGAAGTGAAACTGTATCTGCCTAACGGCATATGGTATTGCTATTTCACAAATGTAAAATACGAAGGCGGGAAAGAATATATTTTAAAATACGAGATAGATAAAATACCCGTTTTTGTACGCGAGGGTGCGATTCTGCCTATATTGGAAAATGTAAACGCAGTTTTTGACGGCAGTACGCTGAAAATCAAACCTATGGTATATATGTCGGAAACTAAGACGGCATACGGAATATTATACACAGATGATTTTAAGAGCTTTGATTTTGAAAAAGGATTTTATTCGATTTATAAATTCGAAGCGCGCAACGGTAAATTGAACGTATCATATGAGAATAATAACGGATATGCAAATAATAATATAGAAATTTTAGACGCAGAATTTATAGGATAGTTATATTATGAAAAAAACAATAAAAATTCACGCTCTTATTTTAGTTTCGTTAGTTTTGCTTTTTACCTGCCATTGTTTTTTTGATTCGAGTTCTGCCAACAAAAACACTGATGTTTTGATTGCCACCTCAGACAAACCGGACACAATCTGTTATTATGTAGCGGTTGACGGGAGCGATTCGAATCCAGGTACGCTCAGTGCGCCGTTTCAGACCATTGAACGGGCGAAGCGGGAAGTTGCATCAGTTATTGCAAACGCAAATGCTGATATATACGTCTACATAAGAGCAGGCGACTATTTTTTGGATTCAACAATCAGTTTCAGCTCCGCCGATTCGGGAGCAAACGGATATACCGTTTACTACTCCGCATATCCGGGAGATAATAAGCCGCGCATTATCGGAGGAAAAAAAATCACAGGATGGGAACCTTACGAAAACGGCATATATAAAACAAATTTAAATGATAACCTGTCGTTCAACCGGCTTTATGAAGAACAAGCTGCCTGTACTATAGCGCGCTATCCTAAGAAATCTGCAGACATGGGCAACGGACCTTATTTGCAGACTTCGGACAACGAAGCTCCGGATTACAAAACGCAGTTCAGATTCAACGAAGGCGATTTCCCTGTTTTTGACTGGACAAAAACCCCTGCGCAGGTTTATATCATGCCGTCCGGACGCGATATTACCGATAACGACAAGCGGTTGGATTCTTATGTTATAGTGTCTCCTGTCAGCAATATTGACTGGGATAATCGCATTGTTACGACGACTCAGGTAATACGCGATAATGAAGACAATTGGATGTCGCTTGGATATGGGGCGTCTTACTTTATTCAGGGCGCGAAAGAATTTTTAACCGACCCGGGCGAGTTTTTCTTGGACAACCAGACACATACACTTTACTATAAACCAATGAATACGGCAAAACCTATTGGGGATTTAGAAATAATTGCGCCTACGGTAAGCAGGATATTTGAATTGAACGGCGCAGGCAATATATCGTTTGAAGGACTGCAAATCGAGGACACAGACTGCGCGTCTGTAATTCCAATGTTTCAGATTATGCCGTACAAACTGACAGGCGCGTTGATTTCTCTGTCGTCTTCACAAAATATAACCGTAGATGGATGCAATCTTTTCAACGCGGGAGAAAGCGCAGTTTTGGTGAATAACTCAAACAGCGGCGATGTAAAGATTATCAATAACCATATAAAAAATTCAGGATATACCGTTATCAATATGCCAGATAGCGGGAATACAAGGTTTACCGTTGAGAATAATTTAATTGAAAATGTCGGATTAGCGAGCGGATACAGCTATGCGTTTGGTAATTGGGGAAATTCATATGTTAATTTTGCGCACAATAAAGTAGACGGCTGCGTCGGTCCCGCGACGTTTATGTATGATGGAGAAAGCGGAAGCGCAGGCAACTGCAGCATCAGCTATAATGAATTTACGCATTGTCTGCAATTCGGTCACGATTTAGGGGTAATTTACTGTTACCGGAATACGGGTCTTGACAATATCATCAATTATAATTATATTCATGACTGCGGCAATGATTTAGGACCGGCAGGGCAAATTACGCACGCGCTGTATTTAGACGATTACGCGTCCAATTTTACAGTGACGAATAATATTTTTGCCAATGTCAAATCCCGCAATCAATACTTTCCGATTTATGTGAAAGGTCAGAACAATGTTATTTATAACAATATTATGTATCAGAGCGCGAAATTAAACAGCGGCGCATTGGGCGGGATTGTCACATATGATATGGATAACCCGGCAAATTCTCCGATAAACAATATAACTCTGGCGCATAATATCTACTATCTTCCCGGAGCAAACTACTTTTACAGCATCTGGGGCTGGGACACTGAACCGTGGGACACAGATACTTTTGCCATGTCGGATTACAATGTGTTTTATTTCCCCGGAGTTGACATTAATAATTATCGTTTTCAGGATACTCATCCGAATACGACGGCAACCACAGGGGTAAGAGGAACTGTTGAGCGTTGGCAGAACTGGGACGGCAAAAATTTTGATAAAAATTCGCTGTTCGGATATAACCCGCTGTTTACCGACTCGCAGAACGGCGACTTTGCGCTCCGCGCCGATTCTCCGGCATTGATTTTGGGGTTTGTAAATATTGACCAATCCCTGATTGGGCTTTATAGTCAGGGAAATCCTCCGGAAAACCCAGATTTGCCGCCGTTAGCGATGCCTGTTATTTCGAACGTATTTGCTCCGGCTCCTGAAAGAGAGGCATCGGCGTCATCTTCCTCAGGAAGTTTTGAACTCGCCACTTATATCCAATGGCCCGACAGCCCGCAACATCAGATATATTGGTTTACATTCGGTTTTGCCTATTATACCGAACCTGCCGATACGCCTCAAACTCTTTCGTTTGATGCTGTCAGACAGGCAAAAGAATTGCGCATTGAATTTGAATCTGAGCCGAAAGGTCCGATACAATTCGCCTGGGTAGGAGACGGTTATGATTCGGCTTCAAGGGGACAGGACGGCTGGTGGAGCGGGTGGAACCAAACGGATAATATTAACGCGGGACAAACAGGCACTATTCTTATTATTGACCTCAGCAAGATGAATTTATGGGACGAAGCCGTGAGCGGTACTGGACTCAGAATTATTCTCGGTTATTGGGCAGATACGTGGGGTAGTTTGAAAATAAAGAGCGCGGTTCTTGAATAATCGCAGATACATTATACGATTTATATAATAAGAGGTTAACCCTAAATGAATTATTTTTTTGTCAATGCAGATCAGAATAAATATGCGATATATTATTCGGTTTATTCAATCCCCGATATTTTTGCTCTCCTAAACTGGAATGAAATGTTGGGGCGTATAGATGATAGAAAATGCTTTTTTGTTTTGGATTGCGAAAAGATTATAGGCGGGTTTACTTTAACAGGTAATGAATTATGCTATATTTTTACCGTTCCGCCGTTTTCTGACAGAACACTTTTATGGAAGCATATACTAAAATATGCTTCGGATAATTGTGTTGGAAAGGAAATCGTTCTAAAATTCATTCCTGAAGAAGATAAAGTAATATTAACTGACGGATTTAATGCAAAAATTATATGCACAGAGCGCAGAATGCTCCGTCCTACTGAAAAAATATCTGTGAAACCGCCGGATAACTTTTATTTTACTATTCCTGACGAAAATGATAAGCAAGAAATAATACAAACTGTTTATGAAGCTCATGCCGCAGGTTATACTTCCACAGTATGGCAGCCGGATAAAAACGAAATAAAAGAAGCCATAAACCGGCGTTATGACTCTTTTACACAAACTAAAACTCTCTACATGAGCACTTTAGTTAAATATAATGGAAGCAATGAGATTGCGGGAGTATGTATTGCAGGTATTTACCCTGATTCTATGAATAATTTTTCAACTATTCATCAAGTATCCGTCCGACCTCAGTTTCGCAGACTTGGGATAGCCGAATCTATGATGCTTAACTCTATCAACAAGGCAAGTTCTGTATCACCGGTTATCACATTAGGAGTAATGGTTGGCAATCCCGCTGAATTATTATACAATAAAATCGGTTTTTTTGGAGGCCTGAAATATTCCGAGCTTAGTTATATGGGATAAGTATTTTTTAATTCGAGTATGAATCAATCAGTTTTTGTATGTCCGCTTCGGCTTTTGGCTGGTATTTTTCAAACAAAGACGCGATATTGAGATCGGCTTTTTGAACCTGATTCCAAATGGCTGTGTCGAATCCCCCGAAATTATATACGTTCATAAAATCGTATATGCGGCTGTGAAGTATTATGTCCAGCATTTCGATTGAATCGTCGTCGCGGGTATATTTTGTCTGAAATGCGGTGTCATAAAAGGCCGGCGTCAAAATTTTGTATGACGAGGATCCCAATCCTTCCATAATTGTTCCGATGAAATTGAGAGAGTCGCTGTCTCCGGAATATGTGGACGGAACCGTCAGCATAGGATAAAAGGGGTAAGCGTAAACGCTGTAATTCGGCTGCGATTCTTCAAATTTAGGCTCGGGCACGATTCCGAAATCGGAGTTCACAAGCTGCCTGTAATCCATTACTATTCCCATATCTATATCGTCAAATAAAACGGTATTGTTCATAAATTTATCGTAATATACGTATTCGTAGTCGGTTGTACGCATAGGACCTTTGACTTTGCCCGCAGATTCCCAAGTTGTGTATGTAGCATACTTGTCGGTCAGAATTTCCATCAGTTTGTTATAAACGTCAGTTATCCTCGCGGTTGGCTGGTTTAAGACCAAATTGCCGTTTGCGTCTTTTCCCACCCATTTTTCACCGGAAGCCGTGAATGTGGTTTCGCATATTGCCGGGGATACTCCGAATCCGTACAAATCGGCATAATTAGTAGTGCCGTCGCCGTCCAAATCCCTGTAAACACCTTTTATAATGGAATAAAATTTGTCGAGAGTCCATGTTCCGTCGCGCGCAGACTGGTAAATTGAGGCTACGTCTATTCCGTTATCCTGCGCGGCAACTTTGTTTAATCCCAAAAGATGGGTGAACACAGAGACAGATGTGCTTATGTCTCCCATAATCCCGTATAATTTGTTGTCAAGAGTGAAATCGCGCACGACATTTTGATCCCAATATATTTTTTGCAGATTTAAATTGGGTATGGTGTATAAATCAGTAAACATATTCTGTTTTGAGAGCGTGCCGTAATCCGTAATAATTACCCAGGCTGCGGAAAAATCGACCGTACCCGCAGAAACGCTTTTTTTTATTGTGCCGGCGACGTCTTTGACCTGATTGTCCTTTATTTGCACATTGAACCGGTCTTCGACTGCGAGATTGCGGTTGTATGCCGCATCGTTCACGAGTTCTCCGTTCATTGACTCAACGCACACATCGTAAAAATGCCTGAACGACGGATCTGGATTTACAAGAATTGTAAAATCTTTTCCGCCGAAATCCTGTGGGGCGAGGTCATCTTTTGCCGCGGGATTTTCAGTTGTACCTGTATTGTCGGAGCTGCCCTGAGTGTTGTTCTGAGCGTCTGGAACATTGCCGTTGTTATTATTGCTGTTATTTCCGCTGTTGCATGATAATAAAAACGAAGAAATCAATATTGAAATCAAAGTCATAAATAATATGACTTTTTTTGAAATTTTCACAAACAATCCCCCTTAATTTATTTTTATTTTATATATTTTATACAAACTTTATATGATTAAAATACCATATTATTGGGTTTTTGTCAATAGATATTTTAAAGTTTTATAAATATTTTTTCAAAACAAACGGCTTAAAATTCGCTATGATTATTAATAATGTATCAATATTTGAGTGATACATTATTATATACCATAATTATATCAAAAAAGGGGGATTTCACAATAAACTTGTCGAAAAAACAAAAAAATTTTGATTTTTTAGATTTTTCTATCAAGTTCATTGTTTTTTTATGATAGAAATTTCACACCTTGTTAAACGCTACGGCGCGAATATAGCCGTAAACGATATTTCTTTTACAGTCGATAAAGGCGAAATAGTCGGATTTCTCGGACCTAACGGGGCAGGGAAGACTACAACTTTAAATATTCTCACAGGGTATCTTTCTTCGACAACCGGGAGCGCGAAAATAGACGGTATAGACATTCTTGAAAATCCTGTGGAAGCCAAAAGAAGAATAGGGTTTTTGCCCGAACAGCCGCCCTTATATCTTGATATGACCGTCAAAGAATATCTAAATTTCGCTTATGATTTAAAAAACTGCAAATTGAACCGGATTAGACACCTGAAAGAAATATGCGAGGTTGTTAAAATAACGGACGTCTTTAACAGAATGATAAAGAATTTATCCAAAGGCTACCGTCAAAGAGTAGGAATCGCGCAGGCTTTGGTCGGAAATCCTAAAGTTCTGATTTTCGACGAGCCGACCGTGGGACTTGATCCCAAACAGATAATAGATATAAGAAATCTTATAAAAGCTCTCGGGAAAGAACACACAATAATTTTATCCACTCACATACTGCCGGAAGTTCAGGCAATATGCGACAAAATAGTTATAATAAACAAAGGCGAAATTGTCGCCAATGAAAAAACTGAAAATATTTCCAACGCGTTAATGTCGTCGCGGCGTTTTATAGTAAAAATCTGCGGACCTGTAAACGAAGTTCTGCGCGTTCTGAGAAATAAAGAGGGAATATTATACGCCGAGGTGCTTAAAGATCAGAAAGATGCCGACGCTACAGCGTTTCTGATAGAAGGGCAGCCGAATGTGGATATAAGAAAACCGCTGTTTTTCGCTATGGCAGAAAAAGGCTGGCCCATTATCGGGATTGAAAGTATGGGCATGAGTCTTGAAGATATATTTATACGCCTTGTCACCGGCAGGGCAGGGAAGAACTCGCAGAGACGCATAGGCGGAGAGGTCGATAAGAATTACAAGAAAGAAAAACAAAGCGCGCAGGCTGATGCTGAGAATTCAGAGGATGCGGAGAGTTTTGAAAATGCGGAAGATTTAAGCAGGGGGGATTTATAAAATGATTGCTATTTTTAAAAGAGAAATGCGGGCGTATTTTGTTTCTCCGGTAGGATATATATTCGTCACGGTATTCTTGCTTGTTGCAGGAGCGATATTCACGTTTACAAATATTACAGCCGGCGACACTGCGGACATTTCATCATATTTTATGTTTATTATATTTACTTTTATAGTTTTGATCCCGCTTTTGACGATGCGCCTACTTTCGGAGGAAAAAAAGTCAAAAACGGAACAAATGCTTCTGACTTCCCCTGTTTCTTTAACGGGTATGATTTTTGCAAAATTTTTCGCCGCATTTACTCTGTTTGCCGCAACACTTTTAATCTCGTGCTTCAATTTTATCGTGCTGTATAAATACGCGGCAACTCCGGGGCAAACGAATACCGCAGGTCTGATAGGAAATGTAATAAGCGTTTTATTGATCGGTTCCGCATTTATAGCGATAGGTTTATTTATTTCGGCGTTGACTGAAAATCAGCTGACTGCCGCTATAATATCCATAACGACTATTTTGTTTCTGCTTTTGTCGGGCGTGGTTTCGAAAAATATAGGAAACACGGTTGTGCGCTATGTAATAGACTTTTTATCTATTTTTTCGAGATTCCAGGCTTTTACGTACGGTATATTCGACATAAGCTCGGTTATATATTACGCCTCTATTGTGGTTATATTCCTGTTTCTGACAATAAGAATTTATGAGATGAAACGCTGGCAGTGATTGATTGATAATATTATAAATATTTTATTATATATTATATAAATATTAAAGAGGGAAAATTTGATAAATGAACGCCGATATAAATAATGCAAACGAAAAGAAAGAAAAGAAAAAAGCAAATTCTAAGATTGATTCTGATAATTCTAATAAAACAAATAAAACTGATAAAAAAGAGAGTCATTTTAAAAGAAAATTTAAGTACGGCGCAGTGGCTATGATTTTTACCATTATATTTGTCGCCGTAGTCGTACTGGTAAATGTTGTCACCACGACGGTCAACAACATAAACCCGCTTATGATAGATATGACAAAAAAACAAATATACAGTATTTCCGATTCGTCTAAGAATTTGCTAAAAGACATAAACGCCCCTGTTGAAATCGTGTTCTTTATGCCTATAGACATGTATGAAAAAACAGTTCAGGGCGGAAAAATGATTGTGGACTGCATCAAGTCGTTTGCCAACACGTTCAACAACATAACGATAAGAACTGTGGATATTATAAAAAATCCCGCCGCGGCAAACGAATTTAAAACTTCTGAAATTTCACAGCTGAAAACTACGTCAATCGCAGTCAAAAGCGGAAGCACTCCGAAATTACTGGATTACACAGCGTTCTATGTTATCGCTCAGTCCGACAATTCGGCTATGGGATTTGCCGGGGAAAGAACTTTAACTTCCGCGATACTGCAAGTAACAAATACAGATTCGCCGATAGTGTATTTTACGACGGGACACGGAGAAGCGGCTTTGACAGATAACGGGTTAGCCGATTTGTTTGCGCAAAACGGGTTTACGGTTAAACAGATAGATTTAACTACCGAAGATATAGACCCTACGGCAAAAATAGTTGTAATATGCAATCCCAGAAAAGATTTTTTGGGAACAGACCCTAACAATCCGAATATAAAATCAGAAATAGATAAAATCGGGTCGTTTTTGAATAATTTCGGCAATCTGATGTACTTCACTTCGCCGGACCTTCAAGGCGTGGATTTACCCGAACTCAACGATTTGCTTAAAGAATATAACATACAGATGCAAGGCGACAGCATGATTGTGGACACCAAAAATGCCCTCGACAGTACGGGGCTTGCGCTTAATGCGCAGTATTTTGTATCCAACGGGGCGGGAGACGAGCTCACCGCCAGCATAAGAAGCCTGCCGTCTGCGCCGAGAACG
>Ga0123357_10001095_pt1 | contig 28023 bp, 10 predicted proteins | sample TergutEmb28metaG_FD_89873 | JGI IMG/M metagenome (GOLD analysis project Ga0123357, IMG submission 89873) | Embiratermes neotenicus P4 segment gut microbial communities from Petit-Saut dam, French Guiana - Emb289 P4 | ecosystem: Host-associated > Arthropoda: Insects > Digestive system > Gut ...
ACAAAAAAAAAAAAATAACGGGAAAAACATAATAGATGTGTTCTGTGCACATCTGTGTACTGATGTGTATCATCCTACATAATATGGTGGTTAATTCAGGTTACCAGTCATTTTATACATGCTCCAGTGATGACATCTAGAGTAGAGTACACATAATGGAGTCAGTGTTTGATTTTTTCCTTCATGAGTCTTACATTTTGTCTGTTTCTCTTGACTACTGCAATAACTGGGCAGTGAAGTGAATGAATGATGCATTGGCATGAAGTAATGTGTGTGCTAAGGAGATAAAGCTGTGGAGTTACATATCAGGGGCTGAAGAAATTACTGGATCTTTCCATCCTACAAGAAAAATACGAAACTATGAGTGTGCCATATTGTTGTCGGGAAACTGATGCTTATTCCGAGTGCCTAAAGGGACATCCAAAAGACACAGTTTTGTAAGTCTGCTGTCTGAAACTTCTGGAAGGGCCTGTTTGTTGCTGAATACTTTTTTAAAACATGGCAACACCCTCTTTGCAGCTGAAACACACATTTCTAAGTACATCACAGTTGTGTAAATTCCAAATTTTATTATATGGTTGATGAAATGTGAACTGTGACAGAAACATGATCTTTCAAATAAAGCAGTACTATGAACAGTGCGTACTGCAATTAACAGACATATTTTGGGTGGAACTGGAAAAGTTTCTCAATTGATACTGCATAGAATTCTAAAATCAATTCTATGTCTTTGTCAGTCATGTTTTTTTTTTATAGTATTTAGTCTGTGATATATGGATGTGTCTCTGGTAAGCTGGCACTCAGTACACTTTAAACATTGCTTTAGATAGCTTTTACTTTGTCTTACCTTTCATTCTTGGTGAGCATACACTAACATGTTGTAACAGTGCTGCGTGATTTAAGTGCCTTGTGGCATTTTGGTAAATTATCTTCATGCAGGTAGTTACTTGTTCACAGACTTTGTATGCTACTGATCACAGAATATCCATTCTTTAGAATTCTCAATATTTTTTTGTTCCATATAAACAAATTATGAAAAAAATACACATTCTTTTGCCAGAAAATTTATGCTTTCATGTTACATTTGTTTTTCATGTTAAAGGAACAAAATATGTTCCAAAAGACCATAGGTAATGATTAGAAAATGGATCTTGAAAGATTATGTTTTTATCGCAGACAAAAGAAGTTGGTTGATAGTGCAGGTAAGAAGTTAACACATTTGCTAATGTAATGAAGATAATGTTCAGTGCAAGGAAATTGAATCATAAATATATCCCTGCATGCTACTTAGTATCAGTGAATTCATATTTATTTTACTTTATCATATACTTTGGAATGTTCACACAGGATGCATTGGTGAGTGATAGGAAAGCTAATTTAATTCAGAAACTTGTTGTCCTTAATTCCATCATTATTCTATGAGACTCTGAAGTAAGGAATCACAAATTACATACATAAAATAGACACATTTAGTATGTTTTCAAAATGAATAATTGCTGCCAAATCATAATTATGGTATCCCTCATTCTTGAATTAATATAATACTAGTACCATTGTTTTGCATGTCTAATAACGTCATGGTGCTTAAATATAAGAATAAATACATTGAAATGGAAATGAAGTGTATGATAAGCACTGTAATGATGTTAAAGCTAAAGCCTGAAAATCATTTACCATGTACAGTTATGAAGAGTTTTTAGCACAGCTAGACATAATGTGGTGGTTAATGATTGAAAACTAGAATAAGTACATTTGTCGACTTTCAGTGCTTGTAACCTCTACCTCGGTTTGTAACACTTCCAGTTGTAACAAGCAAGGTTGCTGATTTCTTTTCTGTACATGTTACTGTTTCAGGATTATTGTTTATATTCTTCATATTTAACCTTCCGTGTACAGCCTGTTAAATCCCTCATTGCTGCTGCTGAACTTAAATGCCCACTGTGGGACTTTTCCCTTTTGAATGAAAACAATATACATTTTATAGGCCAGCATTGTCCCGATCATCTGTTAAAGGTTAAACTTGTTCTGTACTGGCTACATATTGCTGAAGTGAGTATATATACTTTATTGCATTATAAATCACACTGCAAAACACAGAACATCTCCTTCTTGTTCTTATTTTTCTGGTTCCAAAAGTAGAACAAGCCACTTAAGTGCCATTGTTTCTGTGGTTTCTGTGGTCCATAAACATCTGTTCTTCCTTGTGATTGGCAATCCATGGATAAAGAGATATAAGACCTCAGTAACAACACTGAACTTAATTACTTAGCTTCTTTCATTTCTTATGGTAAATGTGTAGTTTTGTTCTTAAAGCCAGGGATGTTATTGTTGCATGCACCATTTATTCCAATTTTTTTTTCTCAAAATAGATTTGTGCGCGGTGTAACCTTGTTTTCAAAAGACCGTGAATACAAGACATACTTATAAGAAAATGGGATGTCTGGTACAGAGGATTTTAACAGACACACGACATAATTTAATAAAAGAACCGTGACATTTATCTGATTTTTGCTTAAGAAATGAGCACACACTAAAAATTGTGACACATTCACAACAACATATTCACTGAATATTTGAAGCATACAAAATTCAGTGTAATAAACGGGATACAGTTATAAAGCACACCTCTTCAGATAAACTAACATATTTACAAGGCAGAACATACAAATGCATGATATAAATAACTTTTTTTTCTATTCAGAATACATACATCATGACACATCTTCTTCCATTTATTATCTGCATGGTGTAATAAGAAAACCATCATTACGGTCTTGAATTTGAATAGAAACATACTGTGGGTTTAAACACAACACAGTGGTAATTTATGCATACTGAAACCCACTGTGACTAATCGGTTTTGTTGAGCTTCAGATGGGCAGCTTTGTTGTGTTGCATACTCTTGCAAGTTTTTCTCTGATGTTAGCTTTCCATCTGTTGCTATTATGATCCTTCAGCTATCATGATATGAACATTTCTCCATCATTTTTAATGCACAAAAATCACTGTTTCTGTCCCCTCTACCAATACTGACAACATACACTTAATCGGTACCACTGTTTATGATAAAAACAGTTGCTACTAAATTTGAAGTGAAAGGCAGAAGCCATACGTGTGCTTGACATGAAATGGCTTTCTGCAAGTTAAAATATAAACACACTGCAAACTTCTTACGAAAATTTAGGGATATCAAATGAGTCTAAAATTATTTTGCAAGAACTGTTTATATTCTGTAATCATCTTTATGGCATTACTTCAGTTTTTTTTGTAATTCTACTTCTGACAACTTTCTATGTACTTAGTTTATACTGCACAATATTCATGCTTACACATGCTGTTCGTATGTAATACTTAAAACGTAATCGTACTTTACTTCGTGCACCTGCATCTTTTGGGGTTTAGCAGCTAGCAGTTCCAGTGTAATGCCACAATAATGGAATATCTTTAACATGCAATGTGGCTCAGCCTCAGGTTAGACACAGGCCACAAAAATCTAAACATAAGCACAGTCAGTTTTGTCCTAAAACCCTTTGTTGAAGTATAATTTCCATACAGAGTGAAAAGGTCAACAAATAAATATTTCTGTTTGTCATCCTGTTGTGTTGATTGAAATAATGAAGTAATTAAATAGTGTATATTATATACTTTAATTTGGCAACATGTTCCGACCCAAAATGGTAATCTTCAGGGCAGTAATATAAAATACATATTACATTTTATGAATTTTATGTTACTGGCCTGAAGGTGACCATATTGGTTCTAAACATGTTGCCAGAATAAAGTATAAATGTACACTAGTTGTGTATGACAGTAATTAATTCCTTCATTATAACTAATATATTACTTAACAGTTACTTTTAGTCACTGATACTGGTAACATACTTATCACCAATGCAAAGAATTTTGGTTGTTTCAAAAGCCTATATGAATACTTAGAAATAAACACTGTCTGTGGTGAATAATATTTTAAGATTTGGAATGCAAGAACTGCTTTTTTTAGGTGTAAGTTGACTGAAATGCTGAAAGCCATTTAAGTTAAAATTTGAACTACAGTCAATAGACATAGAAATTCATAATGTCAGCTGTGAAAAATGTTGTTTTCTGGGATGTGACAGTTTTCTTCTGTAACATGTATCAAAGAACGTACAGTAATTTGGCCTGCATGCTGTAACCAGTTATCTCATTTACATGCATTCCAAACTTTACAACTAAAAGCTTTACTTGGCTAACAATATGTAATTTCCCCTCACTGTCAAAGCTCAAACTTACCCTGTCGAAACAAGTGAACAAAATTTTTTTTTCCCCCCCACTTGCAATTTGTGTTAGTTTATTTTCCATAAAACTTCACAAAGTTCCTGTGATTCCTTTTCTAATGAAATACCCAGCATAGTTGTTCTCATTTCCAAAACTGTGTGGTGGGGATGTTTTTATTCTTGATCATAGAAATGTAATGAGTTGTACATAATACGCTATAGTACTTCTTGACTGTTCATAAGGCAGAACCAGGTGCTTCAGGTGATGAACATCTTTCATCCTGTAAGAACTGTATCTCACAAATAAAAAAATAAATCCCTGACTATGCGTGATTTGAGGTTTCTGCCGTCACATTAACAAGATCTGCACTCTGCTGGGATTTTACACAAGCAGATGGGTAGTTTGTTACCAGTGTTTCAGAACAACCTATTGGTCCCATCTTCAAGGGTAAATTGGTAAATAAATAAGAAATGTTAACACAACTATGGTTTGGTACTTTTTATTATAGCAACATGTTTCAACCCTAAAGGGTCAACATCAGGCCAGTACTTAAAATACTTAAAAAGAAATATTTGCTGAAATGAGGTATCTTTTTTTTTACAATTATGTTATATTTCATGTTTTGCATGTTGCTTATGTCATGAATTGAAATAGGTTAAAATAAATGCAGTCAGTTGGTGGGAGGCAGTGTGTCATCGTCTTAGCTGGCTGTTCTGTTGTTTATATTGCACTATACATATGTCTGCAAAGTACGTTCTTGTAATGGTATTCATAATAAGAATTTAGATTGTCTAACAGGAGCAGGAGCACTAAGTTGGCGTTAACCTTTCAGTGTGCTACTTACAGTTTAGCAGGCAATGTTATGCAAATGTGAGTTTGGGGTGACTGCAGCTCTCAGCGCACCGAGCTTGTAACACAGCTTGAGAAGAACTAGCATTCATTCTGTTACAAAATGAGTAGAACACTGCTGTGCCATCTGGTATGAGTCATAGTATACTAGTACATCAAAAATTTTGTTTTTCGAGACTCTGCTTTTATGATTAATTTGCATACCTGTTGTAGTGTCACGGTGTATGTAATATTTTTTATTGGTACCAAGATGTCTTCCACTGTGTGTTGTGTGTACCACATCCATAACATATTCCATATGACTGAGAGTGTGTCAACTCTTTTATCAAGTGCTGGGAAAATGCTGAATTATTCCTGTTATTTTTGAAGGCTAAAAGTTGTTCTTTATACCTGGTTTGGTATTGTCTGTCCATTTGTCCAGTACATATAAAAGGGCAATCGAGACATCAAAGTTGGTATACACCACTGATGTGGAACTTAAATAATTTGTTTCTTGTTCCTGTTTAAAATTCTTCCAATGTTATTATTAGTTTTGTATGCCACACCTATGTTTTGTTTTTTGAAGAGTTTTGTTGTGTGGAAGTTGTCCTGAAATATTGGTAACAAACTACCAATCTGCACTGTATAAAATCCCACAAGAGTGCAGATCTGCTGTGGATGGGTATTTGATGAGATTAGAAGCACTATGCATATGCCATTTTCACATACAGTACTTAATTTTAATGCCGAGCATCAAGTAGGAAACAGACGGTACAACATGCATGACACCTTCCAGTCTCTTGTGCATGTAAAAAGAGCAGGCTGTTAGCTCCAGATTATCTTTTAGTATATTGGTCCATGCAATAAATAGCTTGGGTCTGTTTTATTGGAGAATCTCTGTCTTATGTTCAAACCTCACAGAAAGCATACTCGGTTTTCTAGTTACTACACTGAAATTTATGGAATTAAGAAAATTACATATATATATATAAGATCTGTTTAACTGTTCAAATTATACAGATGTGCATGGACAGACACATGAACATTCAGAAACCACTTCCCAGGCTGAATAATATTCCACTGAAATCTGGAGATTTTATTCATAACTTCTACATAGGATATGTTAGAATTAACCTTGTGATAATTTCACACATGCATGCACGCGCGCACACGCACAATCTATTACTCATGAATTTTGATTGTATTTATTGAAATTGAACTGTATATCTCTATTTCAAAGCTTCTATGCAGATATATTTAGCCACCCTCATAGTTTTGGTTATTGTCCTAGTGCCAAGTTCCTTATAAAATTACATATAACTGTAAGATCATTATTTATTCCCTGACTAATCTATTTCAGTAATAGTTAGTTTTTTTTTTATATAAAAGAAATAATTACACTTTCCACTGAATACAACTGTAAACTAAGTTTGTTGTAATTGATTGTACTTACCATGTTTGGGCATGTAAATACCTAATTGCTTAAATAATATCTGTTAGCCCTTCAGTAATAAGTTTTGTTTGGTATGGATGTAAAACTTGAGGCATGTAGAGTTAATTTAGATTAAGGTCTATAGCTGAAACTTTGTCTTTGCAATCATACAACCCTTACACTGGCTCCAGTCTGGCAGATTCCCTGTTGGAATAGAAATTAAATATGACTGATTATAAAACTATGCCTTATTTTGTATTGCATCCTCTTTCAATTCTTCCTCAAGCAGCATATATTGTATGAAGTTCTTTAATATTCTTTTTATTATGTCAGAAGCATGTGTACAGTACCCTGAAGAAGTTTGTAGACAGGCATGTTATTTAAAAATCTGCCTGCAGTAAGAAGCCTTAGTTGCAGTTACTTTAAAAAAGACAAGTTGCAGTTTGTGCAGTTGTGTGATTTGAGTTCCCACATCATTTTTTATAAAGGTTGCAGGAATTCTTCATTTTTATAGTTGTCTGAAACACTGCTGGAAGCCACTTTGTATAACCACCTGCATAAGTTTTCAAAGTTGCACAAACCTGTGCTGCATCATACAGTGACAGCTATTCTTCATATGGACCTTCATCCATAGAAAGAAGTACAAATCACAGCATAAGAAGGGAAGAATTAAGAGAAACTGTTTGGAAGAATGTTTTGCAAGCAAGTGTGACATCCACTACAACATCTGATACAGTTAAATTAAGCAACAAGTTGCTGTGACTTGGACAGGATTTCTGACAGTTGTTTTCACTAGTGCCACTACTGTGTCCTTGGTTTTCCTGCTTTTAATATCCATTACAAAATATGTAATTCCCTTAACTTTAACACCATTCATTTTAGCTGTTTAAAAATCTTTCACCCCCCTCCTTTTATACTAACAATTTTGTGTATTTTGGAGTGTTCACAAACTGAATCAAACCATGAAGGAACTGATGTGAAACTGCTATTGCAAATACAAGGTGGTTCAAATATGACCGGGAGTGATTTGTGTGTAAACAAGCCGCATCAGTCCCGGTCATATTTGAACCACCTTGTATCACACAAATTGAGCTGTAGGATCACTATACTAAACATAGTTCTTTTCACTAAGCAGTGTTACAGGTATTAATACATTTTGCAGTCTGCAAAAGGAAGACACTCTAAGACAGTGGTGTAATAATACTGCATGTTAATCATGACTCCCTTCTGGAACATGTTCACTTCTACTTTCAGAGACATATCTTCTATCCAAGAAAGCCTGCTGTGATAGTTACAGTTTTAAATTTCAGCAATTGCAACTTTTAAACAATAATAATAATAATCTTATTGCAAAATAAATTTTCACTGTGCTTTCTGAAAATTCTGAAAAATCAGTAGTCAACAGTAAGTAGCTGATACAGTTTTGAAGCCTTTTTCAAGAGAAATCCTTGCACATTTAGTGTAGATAAGAAACCATAAAAGTCTGTAACTTGAATTCCTGCTAACTGAGCTACTTCCTTCATCTCCTGGACAGAAAACACTGAACGGCTTTGTGCATCAGCCCGTCGTTGCAATGCCGTAATAAACCTCTTGCCCTGATTTTTGGTAGATGTGCCTGAGCCATTTTGTGAACGGCGAAAATCGACACTACCATATCCATCACTGAGTGTGTCCACCATGCTGTATTTCATAATCTCTACTACTTCCTGTGCATCCTTCTCTGTGGCCTCTTCTCGCAGTTCTAGCTTTGCCCTCGCTTCAGTAAGACGGATAAGAGACTCTAGCTGACGAGTAGTGATGGGTGTGCAGTCATTTGATTGGTGCTGATGGCGCAGATATAAATAAAACTTCTGCAAAACACTGGCAGCTTGTGGAGTTAGTCGCGACTGTACATATTTCCTAGCATACATAACATACTTACGAAAAAGCTGGTGTGGTAAGAAATCCATGCTTTCACCGGGGCGCAACTTGAGCCGCACATATAGAGGCTGCTCAGTTTCTTCACCACTGCAATCTGACACACCACCTGATTGTTGCTGTATCTCTCCCCTCCACTTGATACCAGAATGTAATGCCATTACATGCTCTGACAACAGGCTATCCAATTGTTCATTTGGTTGATCTAGTAGTATAAACACCAAATCAAACCGAGACAGAAGTGCTGGACCCATTCGTAGATTCTCAGACACTGTCTTAGAACAATTGTAGTGACCACCAGTTGGATTGGCAGCTGCTAATATGGATGTTCTTGCTGGAAGGGAGCATATGACACCAGCTTTAGCAATACTGATACTTTGCTGTTCCATAGCCTCCAGTAGTGCCTGATGTTGACTTGTCATCTTATCAAATTCATCTATACAACAACAACCTTGGTGAGCCAAAACCAGAGCACCTGCTTCTAGAGCATAGTTGCCTCCAGCTTCTCTTGTAAGTGTAACAGTTAGGCCAGTTGCAGTACTGGTATTACCACATACATAAACTCCCCTGGGAGCAACACTGGCACATGCCTGGAGCATCTGCGACTTGCCTAGGCCAGGATCACCAACCACTAGAACATGCGGGTCTGATCTCCCATCTGTATGATGTAATGTGCCCCCAAAAAGAGCTAGTAACAGTCCAGCCTTTACCATTTCATGCCCATATATTGTTGGACATAAGGAATTTACCAAGAGTCTGAAGAGATCTGGTTGTGAATGGATTTCCTGAATAGCATAATAGTCTTTAATGTTGAATTCAATCCCAATACCTTTATTGCAGCCAGCATTAGTTTCATTTTTACTGTTCACGACAGAAACAGCTTCAATATACATAAGAAACATGCTTGGGACTTTTTTTTTAGTGTATTCTTCACTGTTACGAACCTTGACAATTCCAGTGATAGTGACCACATCTCCAGGGATACAAGAATCTAGTAAATCTTCTGTAAGTTCACATTCGACAGTGCGTGGTACCCGTCCACCTTCACGTTGATCATCAGCGACAATCTCTTGTAGTCTCACTGACTGCCAATTTATTGTCTGAGTAAATGGAGAAGAGTGGAGTGGAGTGAAAGATTTTGCACGACAGCCTTCAGTGATACACTTGGTTGGCTGCGTAAAGAAGCCTTCAGGCTGTTTTACACACTGCATTGCATGACAAGTATTACACTGAAAAGCCATCCATACACAAAGCAACTTGATATTTCCAACCCTAATTATTGTACCACGTACAGAGACAAGTTTTCCGAAGAATATGGCCTTGAGATTCTTCAATTGTGTAACAGGCTCAAAATTTACAATTCTAGCTCTGATGCTGGGCAAATTTATTGGGGGCATCACTTCACCATCTTGTAGTTGTGCCTTCACTTCACTCTGTAATGCTGATAAAACCAACTGATGCATTGCTAAACCCAAGCAATTTATAGTCTGTTCTGGAACTTCACACAAATCCTCTTCAAAAGATGGCCATAGTGAAGTGATGTCACTGTCACTCTTTAAACTTTTGAGATCAACAGAGAAAAACCTTCTCTCTTCAACAGCAGAGTATAAGTACAGAGAACTGTTCTTGTTAAGGAATTTTTCCATTGCTTGCACTTTAATCACAGTTGTAGAACCTTCTTTATATGTTTCCTGTGGAAAATACAATTTCCACCCTTGGTATGGGCTGGGTATGCTTTGGAACATATCTACTATTTGTAACTGATGGCTTTGAGATTGATAAGATGAAACATTTGATCTATGTGGGAGGGTTGGCATAACAGTATCTCTATTTGAACTTCGTCCTTTAAACTTGTTGTACCAATTCCACTTCCCTTGATACCTCTTGCCTCTGCCTTGTGATTGCCAGCCACCTCTACCTCGAGAATGCCCATCACCTCTGCCTTGTGATGGCCATGTGCCTCTACCTTGAGCTTGTCCACGACCTCTCCCATCTGAATTTGAAACTCCTCTGTTCATTTCTGTGATTGCACCTTCAACTAAAGAAAACAAAGGGAATGTCAATCACATATTTTGATTTTTATATTGTTTTGGGTGTTGATACAATCTGGAAGTGGATGGTATTGTAGCTTTTTAAGGGAAACATGCCGCCTCTATCTCCCATGAGACGCAAAACAGATGAGGGGGAGCACAACTGCCTGTGTAACGCAACTGCATTATACTCTTTAAGACTAAACTGAAGATGGAAATAGCAAGTCCTTCCGAAATGTCAGAAAAACAACCAGCAATTTCAATGTCACCGTGTGTGCTCAACAGCGTTGCCGCATCAACAGTACTTAAACTTGGTACAAAATATTGAATAAAACACCTTTCATTATGCTGTCGACAAATGAAGTGCAATTTAAAAAAAATGCGGTCTTAATATATGAACGAAATGAACTTCGTGTAAGATAGAGAGGTTAAGATTGACAAAAATACCTTTCAGGGACAATTCAATGAATTAAATAAAATGTATGCAATCGTTTTACTAATGTCTTCTTCCTTGTTATGAATGAGGGACAAACAAGCTATTTACAGAATATTTTGTACATTTATATTTCACGAACTCCGTAACACAACCATTAACACGAAGTACAACAATTGTTTCCTCCCGCCAGATCCATGCAGCACATTGCCATTAGTACGGATGGTAACCAAACAGCACCACGGATAACACGTGTGCTAGCTATATACTCTGGTCTACGGATGGGATGTACTGCAGTCACAGATCATACTGCATGTAATGGCAGGGAATAATAATGTATTTGCGAAATAATGGATAAGGAGTGAATTGGCATGCCTCATGTTTTAAACATAACAATTCTAGTATTTCAAATTTAAGGCATTTTACAAACTAAATTTCAATATACCTCAATAAATATGTTGAAGACATAGTAGCCCTCAGTCGCAAGCTGATCCATGGTCGCAAGCACCATGGAAGTAGCTCAAGGCACGAACTGAGTGACAGTTGGGGATCTGAGAGAGCACGTAAAATATGGCAGCGGTGAAGGTGAAGATTAGTGTGTAGTGTATAGAAAGGTAATACAGTGTTATTGTTATGATGTGCATTAGTTTTGTTAATGAATTCAAATTTGTGTGAAGCGTGTATGACTACCGCAAAATGTATGATGCAGGCATACGGGCGCATAGGAAGTACGTCAAAGACATAACGTTAACTGTGCTAAACTTGACGGACGCAATAGGAAGTGAGCACCCGCAGATTATTTTCCAGGCCGGTGTTGACAGAAAGGAGAATTACGCAGGCGGGTACTGTTTACCAGTATTATGAACTCGTGGACCCCAAACTAGAATAACATGTAATTGGGCATTTGGTGTGCTCAACTTCTGGCTTCTGTTAGTAAATGCCAAAACTCAGGAAACCGTAGTCTGAACAGGATGGTGTAACAGTGATGCTGTAGATTTGTACGTGGGAGGTGCATAGTTTGAATCTTGGCACTGACACTGGCTGCTGTGCCATACGGTTTTCCTCACTCCTATCAGGTAGATGCTAAGATAGTACCTTGATGAGGTTATGACCACTTCAAAATCTTTTCACCGTTCATATTTCATCATTCACCCCATCATTCAGTGCCGTGTAGTCTTGATGCTTGCAGTGTTGGTGAATTTCTCCTGGCAGAAATGAAATCTCTGTCATGAAGACCCAACATAGTTTATGTTGATGCTGTTAGATACAAAACTTATTGAATGGCACTATTCAGTAGCAATTACCACACTGTGCTTGACATTAGTTTAGACCCCCACCATGTTGTGCTACTCAGACATTCTGGGATGTTAATGACTGTACACTCTGATTATTTCATAAAAATGCAGTGGTTGTGTTACTATTATTTTAATTATCAGACATAAGATGTTTGGGCACTAACATAATGAGTGTTACGCACCTGTAATTTCCTTGAACCCAATAAGTAGGCACTCAGTGTTAGGAAACACACACTAAGACTTTATTGAAAGCATTGATGTTGCAAGAACTACAATTCTAACACTGTAACCACCACCACCAACACTGCACCAACATCACATTTACACCAGATTCACCATTGACACTGGCATGAATGTTATTATGTTTAAATTATTAGCTAAAATAAGAAAATAAGAAAGTCAGCTTGTCATTACCAGGCTCCCATTATTATTAGTCATTTTTAAAACTGTTTGTATCATCCCATAATTGGGTGCACAGTGAGTCTCCAAAATATTTTCCTTATTTCATGTCAAACTTATGTGTTTTTTAAAAATAAAACCATCTTTTGTGTGGAAAGTGTTGTGTCAACTCAGGTAATAGTGATGGGTGTAAACCTGAACATTGGAATGTGGCTGACATAAATCTCTTGATGTATTTTGACATGAAATCAGTTGATAGTATTGGATATTGATTTCAGCTTACTGTAATCCATATTTCTTGGCAGAACTGCTTTCAGTTTTGTAGAGACTTGTTTTGCCGTTTCCCCATAGTGCTGCTCACATTTTCATGTCGTTTCTTCCCCCCCCCCCCTTTTTTGGGGGAGGGGGTCTTTTCTGAATCAAGAGATAACACTTCAGAAAATGCTGTTCCTGAAACCCCTAGCATATTCATATCAGCTAACAATAAGGTCCAGTTGTACATGCCATATATTTTTTAAGTCCCTTTTCTGCAAGAAGTGCTTGTGTGTTTCAAACAATCCACTGAGCTTCATGTGCTCAACAGGAACTGCAATACAGACACAATTTTCCCATGCTGGTTTGGCAGAGGATGATGAGTAATTAGGAACTGTTGACTAAAAAAATTTTCTGTTCCCGACAAGATTGTTGAAGGTTCTGCAAAAAATGCCAAACTGTTCAGTCCTAATGATTGTGTTGTGCATAACTTCATAATAGATAAAAACAGCAATGGACATGATGCTCATTTACCAGAAGAAGCAAGAAAACTAAAGATTGAGGATCTTAGAACTGTGGCAAATTGTGGGTCAGTTCATAACTCCTTCATCAGTTGCTCTGTTATCAAAACCTAGATGTAGTGAAATGACTGTCATATCATTAGGAGCAAAATTTTGGTAAGCACCTTTCTGCACAGCTTAATGCAAGTTTATTTGCATTTTTCCACACTTACCATTATAAAGTGATACAACAGTTCTGTGTGCTGCATTAAATCAAACACACTTTCAGTGCTGGAACTTGCCATGCCCGCTGCTTAACTGCCCTGATGACCACGGAAACCTGTTGTTCATGACTTAAAGCAAGGTAGATATTATTCAAAACACAGCTAAAGTTTATTAGCTAATGGTGGTAATCAAGTTGGTAACTACATGTTTCAGCCCATTTTAATGGCCATCATCAGACTGTACATTTAGCTTCAAGAGTTTATATCAAATGCAAATAGAGTTTGTTAAGCTTAACTGGTCATACATAGCCTCTAGCCAGAGGAACAAGGAACATACTGCTTTTAGTCTCCATTAAGAGGTCAGCACATATGGTACACAGTCGCCATCCCACTCTGCACTCAAACCAAAGACTATGATGTAGCCCAACCCAACACATGGCTACTTGCGGAAATATACAGTACACTATACACATCTAGATTAGCTTGCATGGCTTGCTATGTATTAAGATGGTTGAGATCTCATCATCAAACGAAGTCTATTTGCATATTGTATAAACTCTTGAAGCTAAATGTACAATCTGATGATGGCCATTAAAATGGGCTGAAACATGTAGTTACCAACTTGATTGCCACCATTAGCTAATAAACTTTAGTTGTGTATTGACTAGTATCTACCTTGCTTTAAGTTTTATTATACACAATGGGGATGTCTCACCTCAAAGCTGTTCATGATGATGGATAAGGGCTTGTGATTAACCATTGAGTTACAAGAAGTGTTGCATGGTCCATCCCACTCTAGTCAAATTTAGACAGTACTTGACTTGTTTGACTGTGACTTAGGTGGTTGGTTTACCACCATTGAACTTTATTGTCAAAGTTCCAGATAATGAGGCGGAGTTTATTATCACGTATCTTGTCTGATTTGATGTGTCGTCACCCTTCGCTGGGAACTGTATTAAGAGGGCAACATGTACTGTAGTTGTATGGAAAAATTTTGATCCTAAATTGTTGTGATGTCAGGGGAGGAAAAACTTCGTACAGTGGGGATTTTTAAGTTGGTTACTCTGTACTTGGAAAAATTATAAAAAGGAGGGAAATACTGTGTGGTTGGTAGTAGAGCAAAGTCAGCTAGTTGTAATGGAAAAGATGATGGTGATGTACTGTTATCAGTATTAGTATTTCACTTTTTTAAATGTGTAATCTGTTTAGTAAATGTAACCTGTATTCTTTATAGCTATGTTCAGGCTGTGAAAAGGTTCCATGGGTGGTGGAGCTAGGGGTTCTTGAGCCTGCTCATTCTCTGTCTACCATTGTATTCTTACCCACTTCCATCTCCCTTTGTTGTGTGTCAAGCATTCCAAAGCTCTTGTCACTGATAAAGTTGGCATGTGGTTGTGACTACCTGTATTTGTGTGAACTAAAGGTCTAGTTGACTGGGGGACAGTACATCTAACTGTGATTTATGCCTGAGTTTTGTTTACTGAGACAGCTGGTGTAAATCAAAAAGGCATAATTTCAACATGTTATTCCTGTAATAAATAAGGATCCATGGTCAGTGCTGTGAATTAAAGTGTATGGTGTAAGTTAAGGTCTCGTTGTGCAGGTAAGTATGATGATGGCGAAGCACAAAAAGTTGGAGACAGATGGGAAGGGGAGTCCATCCATGGGACTTATTTTTGTGGCCATAGTATAAACTGATGCATTTTTTATTGCATGTTTTTGTATATTAACTGTTTACTGGACTCAAATTTCATCACTTTGTGCTGTTTAAGAATCTAACCAGCATTTGAGATGGCACCTGTTCCACTGGAAGGTCATCAGACTCCTGTTGGGAATAATGTTCCTCAGGAAGGAAATAGAGGGGGCTCAATATCACTTGCAGTGCTTATTGATTTCATCATCCAGCGAACATATCATGAGCTTACTGTGTTAGCAGAACTGTAAGTAAATGCACATTGTATGTTTATAAAAATGGCTACAACAAAAGGGTAGGAGGCATTCTTATATGTCTGATATGTGAAATATTTTCTTGATACAGATTATTCCTAAGAGCTTTTCTTCTTCTGATTTTTATTTTTACCAGTCTCACTCTTATTCTTAAACCACATTAGTCAAGTCACTTTCTGGCCATGTAGAATGAACTTAGAGTACACAAAACTCATATACCAGCAGAGTGCCTTTACATTTGAGTGCACATTTTCTGGTTAGAAATTGAGCTGACTGAGAAATTGTCTTGAGCTTATAGTTAATCTGGTCTTGTCATCCACATGATCAAGGAGTTTCTGATATAGTACTGAGAGAAATTTCTCTTCATGGAATTAATTTTTGCTGGGATTTGCTATGTTGTTGAATATGGAACTAACTTGGTTTTGGTTGATGCATGCATGTCTTTTTTGTGACATGCATTGTCTGGTGTCTTTTGTGACATCTTTTCTGTGATTATTGATAATTGCTGGAACTGCTAGAATATGCCCTGTTATGTACAGAAATTGAGCCACTTGCAAAGTGTTGGTAGGCTTTGGTATGAGGTCTAGTTCTGTAGGGGCATGTGTGTGTGTGTGTGTGTGTTTTTGTGCATGTGTACATGTGTGATGTCAATGGAATTTGTTCAGATATGACAAAAAGGGTCTGTGTAATACAGGGTGTGGCAGAAAAACCTGACAGTTTTTAAGTCTCGTTATATTGGCAATCGTGTTGGGTGGGGTAATGCAACCAAGGTCAGTGGCTAGCTGGTTTCATGCCATTTCAGTACCCATGGCGCAGTGGACCGTGCAACGTCGTGCTTTTGTTGTTGAAGCTTATTTCAAGAATGACAATTCAGCAGTTACAAGACAACGATTATTTCGCAGACACTTTAACATTCCTTGTCATGGCCGTGTTCCCTGTCGTAACACCTTAAAAGAATGGGTACAGAACTTCCAGGAAAATTCTTTGGCTTTAGAAAGAAAACCCCGAGGCATAATTCCTATGGTACGAACACCAGAAAATGTTGATAAGGTAAGGATGGCTATTGTGAAAATTCCAAGACGTTCAGTGAGGAGGCATTCCGCTGCCATAGGACTATCGGATCGCAGTGTGCGAAGAATTTTGCACAAGGATCTTAATTTTCATCCATACAAAATTGCGATTGTTCAAGAATTAAATGATCGCGATATGGCTAACCGCAGGATTTCTTCTGAACAACTTCTGGAAATGCTGAATGATGATGGCATTATCAACACTGTGCTAATGACTGATGAACCACATTTCCACTTGTCAGGTTATGTGAACAAACAAAATTATCGCTACTGGGCACCTGAAAATCCACAAGAGCTCCATCAGCATCCTCTCCACAGCGAAAGATTGACTGTCTGGTGTGGGATCGCATCGTTTGGAGTTCTTGGCCCTTACTTCTTTGAAGACAACGAAGGTGTAGCCATTACTGTGACATCAGAGCGTTATGTGGCAATGCTACGCAACTTCTGTGAACCAGAGTTACGTCGTCATGGGATTGATCTCTAATCAGTATGGTTTCAGCAAGATGGAGCAACAGCCTACACAGCAAGGGCATCAATGAGTTTACTGCAGGAAATATTTCCACAACACGTCATTTCCCGTGGCGGCGATGTTCCATGGCCAGCACGTTCGCCTGATCTCTAAGCCTAGAACCATAGCGGAACTAAAGCAAAGCATAAAGGAAGAAATCGCGGCGATCCCGGAGCAGATGACTCGTTGGGTGATGGAAAATCTTGGAGTAAGACTGAAGCACTGTTTGAGAAATGGTGGAAGACATCTGAGTGACGTACTTTTCGAAACTTAAAATGGCATGTATTGAGTTTTCCATTGATAACAACTTTTGCATAAAAAGGTGAAACCTCATTGTGTTATTTCATTTTGAAAACCGCCAGGTTTTTCTGCCGCATCCTGTATTTTAATGATAATCGTATGATGTTTGAACCATTAACCAGCATAATGTCAACTCTGCTCTATAGAACTCATGACATGAGACATAGTAATATGCCTGCACATATTCTCTCTTATGGGACTTGTCACCATTAACGCTATATGTGACCAGTGTAGATGTTTACCACGTTATATGAGGGCCTTTGGTTGAAAATTGTGACCCTTATAAAAATTGCTGTGTCTGACAGCATGTGACATCTGTTGCCATCTTTAGTATGTGGTTACAAAGCATTTGGAGGGATCTGGTGGTATATTTGAATTTTCTAGGGAGTTTTATTTGTATTATTTGTTGGTGGACTGGGACAGCCTAAAGTGTTGCCTAAGAAAACAAGTACCAATTATTATTGATAAAATTTTGAATACTATAGAAGCAGGAAGTGATCATTCTGATTGAGAAATGGTGAATTTGCCAGCAGATATATATGGTTTATATATTATTTTTAAGTGACATGTCCCTATGAGTCTATATATTTATTGACTTTACTGTTATGCAACAATGCCATCAATAATTTACAGTGGTTGTGGGTCTTGTAAATGGAAGCTGCAGTGTGCAATATAATACATAAAATCTTTCATGTTTCCTACCATCGTAACAAATAATAATATTTCTGTGTTATTATTATACAAGGTTTGTTTCATCTACCTTGTAATATTCTAACAGTTTTATCAAATTTATGTCAAGGAAACAAGATCTCTTCCCATATTTACACTAAGAAGATTATAATGTTTTTCTTTAATTCTAAATTATGCATGGTCTGATGATGGCCTGAATAGTAGGCCAGAACAAGTAACCTTTGTAAATTAGTGATGATGTTGTTGCATGATGATATATTCAGCAGATATATATATATATATATTGAATAGGACTATATAAAAGGTATAGGTATATTGGGGGACTGCAGTAGCACAGTGGTTAAGGTGCTGTGCTACAAATCGGAAGGCTGCTGGTTCGATCCCAGCTGATGTCAGTGGATTTTTCATTGACATAAAATCCTTCCGAACGCACTATGGCCCTGGGGTCGACTCAGCCTCTAACAGAAATGAGCACCAGGAGTATTTCCTGGGGATAAAGGCAGCCAGTGTGTAAGGCTGACAACCTACCGCCATCCTGTGCCATTGTCACGAAATCTGGGAACCTTAACTTCCTGGAACCCTCTGGGCCTGTAACGGGACTGCTTTACCTTTACCTTTCGTGTGTAGATTGAATGGGACTGTAGTTATGATAACAGATGCATTGATTCATTTTCAGAGAGTGGCCACATGCAGAATGATGATTCAGGTGTTGAAAGTTGCTGTAAGCTGCAACAAATAGAGAACTGTAGTGTCACTGATTATGAATACTTGACTGCATGAAACTTTTAATATGAGTTGGTAATATAGTTGCATTGTTTTGTGTGTTTTGAATTTCAGGCCTTAAATAGGGGTTCTTTAGTAAGGGGTGTCCAAACTCATTTGTAACAATGAAAAATATTTATTTGTAATGTGCTTTTTTTTTTTTTGTTTATAGCATTTACAGTCATGGAATTTTAAATACCAAAGGATGGTATAATTCATTCTACTGAAAATGTTGTGTGATGAGTCTGTGCAAGTTGGAAATTATAACGAGGTCCTCAGTTATTGATGGACTTGAATTTTTGCAAGATTCATCTTATCACTGTGAGATTTGCAGCTGGCACTTGTGGTGTTAGTTTACATAACCTTACACATGCTTATTACTGTACATGTTTCTACTTTAATTTCCAGCCTTCCTCGGAAGACGGATATGGAACGTAAGATAGAGATATATAACTTCTCAGCAAGGACACGCCAGTTATTTGTGAGATTGTTAGCTCTTGTGAAATGGGCCAGCAGTGCTTCCAAAGTGGACAAATCAGCAGTGAGTACAATGATTGTGATTTATGTTGCGTGTGTTTTTGTAGACAAGTGGTAACGATTTGGTGTGGATGTGCAATGAGCATTTAGTGATACCATATACTTGCATTGTAGGCCTGTGAGCATACCTTTTTTATTGAAAGTTAATTGCACTTTCTTGACATATGTTTCAGGTTCCAAAGAGTTGCATCTATTTTGTTCTTTTATATTGACTTTTGTAACAGTTATTATTTTCTTTAGCCAGTTTTAAAATTACCACTAAATTCATCTTTTGGTACCTAACATACATGTATATGACAACAAAATTGAGAGTGTGTCACTCTGGCTTCTTATTCACAAGATCCCTTGTTAAAGTCTGGCCCTACACACCAGATGTTCCTTTAGCCAAATACTGTGATTGTACCTCAGATTAGCCCATGACAGCTTCCACTGTGTGACTTAGTGCCACAACTCGCATCCTGCCAGACAGCCATGTAATGAATTTCTTACTAAACCTTGGTAAAAGACTTAGGAGCATGAAGCAGAATTTATTATTACTGATATTTTTATGGCTGGACTCTTCCTTTATATTTTCAGCACATAATGGCATTTCTGGATAAACAATCACTCCTGTTTGTGGACACAGCAGATATGTTGGCACGAATGGCAAGGGAAACTTTGGTCCATGCCCGATTACCAAATTTCCACATCCCTGCAGCAGTAGAGGTTCTTACAACTGGAACATATTCAAGACTGCCTGCATGCATTAGGGTAAGTTATTTTAAATGTAATATAAAGGTTTAACTGCCTCTAAAAGTAATGATGAGTAAAATGGACTTCTTTTCAGACTTTAAATATTTGGGATTATGTTGAGTACAATTTTTTGTTTGTTTGTGTCTATGTATATTAACCATTCAGGATTATTAGAAATTGCTGCTGAAATTAGTGCTGAGCAATATAAGCATGCATTTTTCGAATTTAAATACATAGACTAATGTTCAGTAAAATGTGTTTGTTAATTTATACTAAATATACAAGATTATAGGAAACTCCCTCTGAAAGTAAGGTTGAGTAAATTAAGATTAAGTATGTATCATTGTGTTTCATACAATATTTTTTTTAATGTATGTTTTGTTTTAACCACACAGGGTTAATAGAAACTGCTTCAGAAAGTAATGAGAAGTAAAATGCCAAGAAGTATCTTTAAAAACCAAAGTGTAATGAAATCTTGACTAAGTGTTATTAACTGGTCATTATGTAAGGTTAAGACAAGGAACAACACCATAAATTCAGTTACACAGAACAAACAAGAATAAGATAATTGCAGAGTTCTCACTGCCTTTTTTGTTTAGATCTGTCTTCCCAGTAATGCTCAGAGAGTCTGGATATTGTTGTAACAACCTGCATCTTTAAGTCAGGCACTTTTCCTGTTACTCCAGTTAGGAGCACAGGGCTCTACCAAGCAATGCCAGCAAACTATGTTTCCAGCTATTGCCTTGACCTCTCTCCAAGTCTTTACTGCTATTTCAGCTTGTTCCCCTATTGCTGTCTTGCACTTCCTTCTCGATCGTCCTTTATTACATTGTCCATGGTGGGGGCTTCAGCTCAGAACCTGTTTCTCTGTGGCAGAGGACTGCTTGCTCAGTGTATGTCCGATCCACTTCCATTTTTGTATTGTGATTTTCACTGCCTCTTCTTTGGTTATAACAAACCATCTTTTGAATGGACAGGAAAATGTGTAAATGCATTATTTTGTACTCTATTGTATGGCTTGTGGTAGAACAGTATTTATTGCTTTCAAAGGACCGTATAGTACCTCCTGATCCCATCACCTCTTCAGAGAGGAGATCAACACTTTTGCGACTTAATCAAGTGATTCAGCATCGTCTTGTAACTGGAAATCTTCTTCCACAGATGAGGAATCTGAAGGTAATTATAAGACATTGTAGCATCAAATTGTGATAATTGTAATTTAGTGGTGACTGTTGTAATATGTTTGTAACTGAAAATTGCAAAATTTATGTGTCAAGTTGTCTTTGTGTCTGCATGCAACCACTTGGGAACTGCTGAATGGATTTTCATGAACTTTAATATTGGAGGGTTTTAGTAAAAATGGTTCAAACATTCAGTTTTTATTAAATCTGGGCAGTTGTAACTCACTAAAAACTTAGTGGTGAGAGAATTGTTTTGCATCTAAGATGCAGAGAAACATGCAACAACATTTCCCAGGGGAGTTATACAAAAGCAGTTATATGTAGCAGAATTGTTACAATGTTCATATATTTGCTACTGTTTTTCAGGATTAGGTGTTTTGTTTTAATGAAGTGGTTGTTGTTAAGTGAAGTACAAGACATGAGTTTATTTAATCTGTGGGCTGTTTTACAGTGAAACAGAAAAGAGAAGAAGGAATTTCATAAAGCGTCAGTAATGACTGTTGTAGATGTTTAAAATATGTGAAATCTAGATGGACTTATACTTCCATTTACTGTGTTCCCATCTTGCATTAAAGTGTATTTTCCACAAATGAAAATAAATGAACACACATGTTGCATTCTTTGTTGTCCAGTCTTGCATTACAACATACTACTTGAAACTCATGCTGATTTCAGTGTAATGTAAAAGAGTGATGGAAAGTAGTTGCATGAGAGAGATGTAGAGTATGACACACATCGTACTTAACATGACACAGATCACATAAATGAACAATCAAATTAACATTTACTCACCCTTTTGAAAAATGGGATTTCTGTTTGTAGAAAGCTCTGTGGGATTGGCTTGTTACAGGAAAAGACAAGTAACATCATGTTTCACAAATACACCTAAGATTTTATCTCATCTTTGGCTGGACGGGTTCCAATCATTTATTTTTATTGTGCTCTAAACTGATTAAAAAGATGAACAGAAGATCTTGGGCTTTAAGATGTGGTTTACAGAGTGACTGTTTTGAACTCATTATGAGTCTTGTTGAGAATACTTGTAGAGATTCTGGTGTCAGCACAAACTGCAGTTGTCTTTTTCTGCTGGCAGTGCAGTTCATATTTATTCAGTTACGTAAAGGCATGTTTAAATGCCTTTACCACAACTTGTGTTGAAGCCATGCCTAGTGCTATGAATGTATTCTTGTATTAGCTAATTTTGATTCTGGACACAGAGAGTCCCTGGCCAGTCCCTGCTATCCAGTGATGCAGGTTCAGCCATTGATCTGAAGGCATGGATTATCAGAATAGATTTTTTGGTGTACCCATGATATGGCAGCACTGTGGTCTGCACCAGTCCCAGTCATAGTTACAATGGTCGTATTCCATACACGTAGCAGTAGAAGGCACAGGAATATGGCTTCTGCTGTGTTTGCAGTTAAGATAGCAGCATGCCAGGTTATGTTGTGACTGTGTAATACTCCTGGTACTCATTTCTGTTAGAGGCTGAGTCGGCCCCAGGGCCATAGTGCGATCAGAAGGATTTTATGTCAATGAAAAATCCACCGACACCAGCTGGGATCGAACCAGTGACCTTCTGATTTGTAACACAGCACCTTAACCACTGTGCTACCGCGGTCCCCAGTACAGCAATGTATCTCACCATAAACATGAAGTGATTGATGTACATGAACTGCACGTTGGAATTACAGCCGCTGCGTATTAGGAGAGTCAGTTTATGCTGTTTGTCTCATTAAGACTCTACATGATGACCTTGTTTGTCTCATTAAGACTCTACATGATGACCTGTCAACAGCTACGTGGCTTTTGGAAGAAACTGCTGGGACTTGATTGAACCTCTCTGTGTGTGTTGCACCTACACTTTTGTTTGCATGCACATTTGTGTTCATTTATGTTGGAGGGAAGTGAGTGGGTGAGCTGTTTGATGAGGGTGTTGTGTCTGGAAATGATGCCATTCTAAATTATTTTCTCTTTGTATGTGGGTATGTTATCATAATTACATTTTGTCTTTTTTTGTAGATTGAGAGCGGTCGGGTCACATTTACTGTGGAACATGAATTTGAAGTTTCCCTTACAGTAATGGGAGATGGACCAAATATTCCATGGAGGTTGTTGGATATTGATATCCTTGTTGAGGATAAAGAAACTGGTGGTATGATATTTATCTCAAAATGCACTGTAATTTTGCTTTGAATATACATTTTCTTCCTCAGTAGGTTATTCATTAACCTTTTGGTGCTGAATATTACATATGTAAAGTGCAGGGTGATGCTCACAATACCAATGTCATGTACATATAACTGCTCTAATCTAGCCCTTTTATTCAAGGGTTATTTAAATTTTGTTCCTCTACACCTCAGTACAGGCATTTAATTCTGGTGACAAAGGGTTAAATTGTTTTTCTTTAGAAGTTGTTGTATTGGCAGCAGTGTTAATACATTCCGCCTGAGACATAGTGGCTTAGCTCTGTTGCCCCCATAGAGAGCATGTAATGGCTAACAACCTCATGTGTATTTGTCTCAGTAATATTGATTTACATCTGTTGGGTGTGACACTTACAAGGTGTCCCTATTATCATTTCCTGGATTATGTCACCATTGTCACAAAGAAACCTTGCATCCACTGGGAGAAGCCATCACAGCTACCATGCTTATGGACACCTGTATTTAGACTGGTGTTTTTGGATCATGATTATAGCTAGAAGTTTTTTGCAGGTTAAATTGTTCTGTCCTGACTAGCAGTGCACTGCAAACCATAAACTGATAAATGTTGTGTTGTTATTGTGAAATATTATAGCTCCATTACGAGATAAGGATGGCCAGTCATTTAGTTAGCTCAGTCATTTTTGTGGACTTAAAAGATTTTTTCAAACCAGACATATGGATTTTGCATGTTTTTATTGTATCTGCAACGAACTCTCTATGCAAATCAGTGTTGCTTGTGAATTAATGATGATAAATTCGTAATCTTTTGGCCCTGCAGTTTCACCAGATTCATGACATGTGACTTTTTAATGCAAAATTCATTTAAAGAATTTTTTTAATGTTTTAAATTTTGTTGTGTTTGTATTCTTTCCAACCCAAATGAAGGATGAACTTTGGCTTTTGGTGTTTAGCCACCCCAGCTGTTAAAGCTGTTAAATTGCAGTTTCCATCTTCAGAGTGGCTGATGTGCAAGGGGGAAGTGGTCTGATAAGTGTGTCTTGCAGTGAGATTTATCAGTGCTGCATGCCCCCCACCCTTACAGTGTGCTGCCCTCTGTATATTAACCTCTTCCTTTTCCATCTCATACATTTGGAGGTTTGCAGTCGTAGTGTATGCCTAAATGGAACATCTTCATTATTTGATGTGGTCAAACTCTGAAATCCTTACTTACACATTAGATATGGGCTGCAGCATTGTGAGGACAAGAAAGTGTGAATAAAATTAGTTTTTTACCCCCTGCAGGTGAAATACAGACCAACTTACACTCTTGTACTGACTTTCTTTGGACGTGACTTTGTGAATTTTCAAGTTGAGGCTTCCTATTGTACCTATGTTAGGAACTATGTTTTGAAGTGACAGTGCAATATAATGTGTACAATTCATTGGAGTGAAGAGAATGTCTTTGTTTTTCAGATGGTAAGGCATTGGTCCATTCTCTCCAGGTGCAGTATATCCATCAAGTAATCCAGTCAAGATTAGTTGATAATCCCCAGCCTCTTACTGAGGTCTACAACTGTCTGCACTTTTTCTGTCAGAGTCTTCAACTTGAGGTATGATTTAATAGCAAACCAAATTTAGGCACATCTTTGTTAAATTGGCTAGTATGGTGCCAGAAATGAGTGTTTTAAAATTAAAGACTTTATACCCACTTCTGTACTTCTGCACTGAATATTACCGTCTTTCTTGGAATCAGATGTTGCAGTTAAATGGGTAGTGTGACTGCTCTATATTTCTGAAATCTCAGTTTCAAATCTTTATTGAAGACTATTTTGTGAAAGGTTTTCATTGTGTTTCAAAGTACCTCCACAATAATTATGGTATAGGATCCTGAATTGGGTCACAGCTGTTTCCTTCTACAACCATTCACTGTTCAGTGGTCACATTTCCAGCACTGTTGTTCTGAGCTATGACATTGTCCTTAAATAAACCTCCTTATTTGAGAGCACTGTGATACAGATTTGAGCGAAGTACTTGGTGTCTCTTTGAAACTAGGCATTCTTGGGTGTAACAACGGAGGTTATTTTGTCGTCGTTCACTTGTTAGTGTATAGAAATGTCCTATAAACCATGAATCACCGGAAATTTGCTGTATTTTGCCGTATTATTGTGTGGTTTATCACATGTAATAATAAATGAAATTACAGGAATAATAACACTGTGAATTTTTCTGTGTACAGGTACTGTACTCCCAGACACTTCGTCTGTGTAGGGACCGTTTGGATGATCACATCCATGTGGATGAGTACACACCAGGGAAGTGCTTGTCTATTTCATATTGGAGGTAATAAATTTTATTATAATTTTATTGTTGCATGGTGGATACTGTAATATGTGGAAAATGGGGTTAAGCTTTTTGTTTCTTTTAACACTGTATGTAGTACTCTCCATTTCAGGTTGTTTTTCATGTATGACTTCTTTCTTTCACTTTAATAAGAATTTGTCTCTACTTTCCATTGTAGCTGATGCTACTTTTCTTGTATTGGTATGAACCATTTTTTATAATTTCTGCATATCAGGGGAGAAAATGGAAACTGTTGATTTGCTGATATTTAACTTGGTCATAGTTATTGTTATAGTCTTTAATTTCAAGTCGAAATAGTCATCCTTTCATGTGAATGTTATTGTTGCATGCATGCAATAAGTGCTTTTCCTTTTTTTTTTCCCTGAGAGCTGTATCATTGTAACAAACATATCTATACATTATTGAATGTCTGGTTTGTGTTGAACAGTAACAAGCATTGGTATTCTGAAATAATTAATATTTTTCACTGTTCACTTGTAGAAGTGGATGCATAATTTTATTTCCAACTCTGGATAGTAATGTAACTCTTATATTTGATATTCCATTATATAGCGAAGGTAGGTCAGGCAGTACAGTGAGTAGGCTATGGACTGGTTACTGACTGTTCAGTTTCAGGCAGAAGCTGAGATTGTTCTGTTTTGTCATCACATCTAGACCAATTTAGCCCTTTCCCCAGGGGTAAAATAGCCAGGTTGTGACATTGACCAAGTTGTAACCCCACCCACCACATGCGCCCTCAGTGTGTGGTGCTTAGTTCAACATGGATCTTGGCTGTTACCTCTATTATTCCATAATTTACATTTTAGGGAATTAACCTGCAAAGATCCAAGATCAGAGTTGGGATATCGGCTGACTGTACAAGTGGATACTCATGACCCAGCACGGCCTCTTGCTGTTGTCCATGTTCCGTCACTTGGCAGTAAGGTAAGGTACCATGTTTATATTGTAAGCATCTTCCATTGTAATTAGTGATGGTACCCTTAATTGTGTACACCAATCTGTATGTATCCTCTTCATAATGATACTGTGGATAAGGAAAATTCATTGCAGTTTGGGTAGGTTAGTTGGCCAAATTCAGTTTAGGTGCTTTTGGTACACTTGACAACTTTGTAACAGTTATTAAGTGCATTTTTAGAAATATTTTAGTAAATTTTGAGAGCACCAGAAAGTATTTAGGTAAAAAGTGTTACATGACTTTTTCCAGAAATCTAGGAGCCACCTCTAATTTCTAGGTGTGAGAGGGTGACATGCAGTAAGTTTCACACTGAGGACTCACAAATATTAGGCACCATGGTACAAAATCAAGTCACCTGGGTGGCTTACATTGGATTTGTGCACCCCTACGTTAATATTCATGATACTTAACATTATGAATATTTACAGCAGGTCACATGCCTTATCCCATTCCTGCTGTTAGTTTCTTAGTGAAATTATCTGATGTGTGAGCTTTATTAAGATCACTGTCACATCCATGAGGACTTAATCTTGCTACTTATTGTTGTAAGAACTTCAAATATGCAAATTTTATTTACTACTTCACAGGAAAGTGAAATTGCGGACAGAGCCATAAGATCCGATTTGTTATCCATGGAGCGTCTTTTGGTGCACACAATATATGTTCGGACACGAAGTCGTCTCACGGAGCTGAAACAGGAATTGCAAACCATGCTGAAAGATGTGGAATGTAAGTACCATTGTCTTTTGTATTTTTTGATACATCTTTTGTCATGTGCAACAATTTCCAACAAAAATCTTTTATTAGACTTTTGGTCAGCTTTGTCTTGGTTGCATCTTTAAGGATTCTTATAATTGTAACACTGAAGCTTAGCATGTCATGCCCCACAGTGCATGTCAGGATGCTATGTGGGAGGTTGCGGATTTTGGAAGAAGTGGAGAAGAAACAGACTGAGAAAGAGATCAGAATAGCTGAATACCTCAGACAAGGACTGTATTCGGTGAGGTGCTGAGAAAGATGTCAGTCATTATCAGTTGTTACCTCTCTGCTGACAGTGACGTTGTTATGTGTTTCGTTTCCTGCATTGAGGAGTAGAGTGATTTTCAATGAAGACTTGCCTTTTCAGGTCATCTACAAGGTTCTCCCGCTATCCTGTCAGTTCCAGTGCTGCAGCCATGCTTGAGAGCTGAGCAGCTTCTTGTGACAGTCGACACGCACACTGGGATGTTGCAGTGTCATGTGCCGCAATATGATGCTCCTCTTATACCT
>Ga0123357_10001096_pt1 | contig 28022 bp, 25 predicted proteins | sample TergutEmb28metaG_FD_89873 | JGI IMG/M metagenome (GOLD analysis project Ga0123357, IMG submission 89873) | Embiratermes neotenicus P4 segment gut microbial communities from Petit-Saut dam, French Guiana - Emb289 P4 | ecosystem: Host-associated > Arthropoda: Insects > Digestive system > Gut ...
ATTTATAGCGTTGTCGCCCTTTTATTTTACCGGACTTTACGCTATTGCTACTATTACACTTAGAGCAATTCATAAGATATTTTTGCTGCAAAGATAATAAAATATATTTAGTTAGCAATGCCAAATATTTGTGTAATTAAGTTTTAGAAATTATATAAAATCAAAAATCAGGTTAGCATCAAATTTGTTAGCAACAGGTTAAAAAACAAAATAATAATACTGGAATTTACTACAGCATTTGTACTTGCCCGCCCTACATCGAGCGCTCCTCCGTTGGCATAATAGCCGTAATAAGAAGACACAGACGAAATTATAAAGGCAAAAACAATAGATTTTACCACAGAATAAAAAATATAATACGGAACAAAAGCGTATTGAATTCCGCTAATATAATCCGCCGGCACCATCACCCCCGAAAATGTTACAATATAGCCCCCAAAAATTCCTATTGCCATCGAAATAATAACCAAAAACGGAATCATTGTCATAAAAGCAATTATCTTTGGCAAAATCAGATAATTAGCCGAATTTACCCCCATAACTTCCAGAGCATCAATTTGTTCTGTAATGCGCATTGTGCCGATTTCGGACGATATATTTGAACCGACTTTTCCTGCCAGAATCAGGCAAAGGATTGTAGATGAAAACTCCAGAAACATAGTGTCGCGCGTTGCCAAGCCGGTTAAATAACTTGGTAGCAGCGGATTTTCTAGATTCAACCGCATCTGAATAGTGATTACCGCTCCGATGAAAACCGAAATTATCAGTACGATGGGCAGCGACTGCAGTCCCTGTTTTTCGAGTTCCTGCCCATATTGCCTGAAAAACAGCGACCACCTACCCGGCGCAGTCAAAACCTTTTTCATCAAAAGCGTATATTTCCCTGTTTCGGCTATGATATTCATCTTTCTTTAAATTATAAACTTTTTCCAATTCTCATTTCTGAGGTTAAGCATCATTTCCCTGCTTTTTCTTTTAATAAAGCAAAATTTAAAACTTCGGAAATATCGGTAACATAGTGAAAATGAATTCCTTTTAGATATATCGGTTTTATTTCTTTAATATCTTTTTGATTTTCGGCACAAAGGATAATGTCTGTGATTCCTGCGCGCTTGGCAGCAAGAATTTTTTCCTTAATTCCGCCAACGGGTAAAACTTTACCGCGCAAAGTGATTTCACCAGTCATTGCAATGTTTTTTCTCACTTTCCTTTTGGTAAAAATTGATGCCAATGCTGTTGTCATTGTTATTCCTGCCGAAGGACCATCTTTAGGAATCGCTCCTTCGGGTACGTGAATATGCACACTGAATTTTTCAAACATTTTCTGCTCAATTTTTAAAATGTCGGCATGCGATTTTACATATTCAAGTGCCAGCATAGCCGATTCTTTCATCACATCGCCCAAATTCCCTGTCAAATTGAGTTTTGGCTGCTTTGAAGGGCTTAAACTCGTTTCTATTGTTAAAATTTCTCCGCCAACCTGAGTCCAAGCCAATCCTGTAACAACACCTGCATAGTCGTTTCCTGCATACTGGTCGGCAGAAAAACGCGGTACGCCTAAATATTCTACCAATTCGTCAATATTCACAACTACATTATAATCAATATTTTCTGCTACCTTTCGTGCAATTTTGCGACAAATACGCGCTATTTCGCGTGAAAGTTGCCGTACTCCGCTCTCGCGTGTATAATCGGCAATGATTTGGGCAATAACAGGCTTTTCAAGTATCAAATTTTCCGGCTTAAGTCCGTGATTGTCAATCTCTTTTTTTAATAAATGATTTTGGGCAATTTCAATTTTTTCTTCTTGTGTATATCCTGAAACTTCAATCAGTTCCATGCGGTCGAGCAAAGGACGTGGAATTGTATTCAAATTATTTGCAGTAGCAATAAACAGCACTTTCGACAAGTCAAAGTCAGCATCTAAATAATTATCGTGGAAAGTAGTATTCTGTTCTGGGTCAAGCACTTCAAGCAAAGCAGATGCAGGGTCGCCTTTATAATCGGTAGAAACTTTATCTATTTCATCAAGTACAAATACAGGATTTGCTGACTCTGCTTTGAGAATATTTTGAATAATCCTACCGGGTAACGCCCCGATGTAAGTTCTTCGATGCCCACGAATTTCTGCCTCGTCGTGCAATCCGCCAAGCGAAACGCGAATATATTTACGTCCAAGCGCCTTGGCGATAGAGTTCCCCAAACTCGTTTTACCTACGCCCGGAGGTCCGTATAAGCAAATTATCGGCGATTTCATATCACCTTTCAATTTCAAAACCGCCAAATGCTCCAAAATACGCTCTTTTACTTTTTCCATTCCGTAATGGTCTTTATCAAGTTGGCGTTTTGCTTTTTTTAAATTAAAAATATCTTTGGTAAATTCGTTCCATGGCAGGTTCAACATCGTTTCAATGTAATTCAGTTGAGTAGAATAATCGGGCGATTGAGGATTTTCGCGTTGCAATTTTTTAAGTTCTCGCTCAAAAAGTTTTGCTGTCTGTTCATTCCATTTTTTCTTTTTACCGCGCTCGCGCAAAGTCGCCACATCAACCGAATCATCTTCATCAAGTTCTTTCTGAATGGTACGCATTTGTTGATGAAGATAATATTCGCGCTGTTGTCTGTCCATTTCTTCGTGCGCTTTTTTTTGTATATCTATTTTAATATCAAGCATTTCACGCTCTTTTTTCAAAAGTGCAAGCAATTGATAAGCGCGTTCAATAATATTGTCAATTTCCAAAAGTCGCTGTTTATCAGATACTTCAAAACTAAAATTTACAATAACATAATTCACAAGGAAAAACGGATTGTCGATATTTCGAATAGCAAAAGCGGCTTCAGACGGAATCATTCCGGAGTTATTTACAATAATAATTGAAATATCTTTTATAGAACTGAAAAGCGCTTGTAACTCTTTGCTTTTCAATTTCTTATTATCCGGAATAATATCATTTAAAGGCAGAACATGCGTGCGTAAATATGGCTGTTCCTGTAAAACCATACTCATAAGAAAACGTTTTTTACCTTCCAAAATAATCGTTACACTATTATCGGGCATCTCTATTATTCGATGAATGACGCCCATAGTTCCTTTTTTGTAAAGTTGTTCATAAGTTGGGTCTTCAATATCTTTGTCAGGTTGAGCGCAAACACCGATAATCGCCTCATTTTCAAACGATTCGCGTACAAGTTTTATCGACTTTTTGCGAGAAACCGTAACAGGCAAAATTACACCCGGCAGCAATATCATATTTCGCAACGGCAAAATTGACAATTCGTTTAATTCATCTAACTGCAAATCATTCGCCTGCTTTTCAACCGACATCACAGGAATCATCTGGTCGTCCATTGCTATTTGTTCTGAAGGCACAATTCTTATCTCAAAATTTGAATCATTATTCATTAAAAAATATTTTTTGTTTTTTTAATCTAATAAAAATTTATAAAACGACAAAAGTACAAAAAAATCCAAAATATTTGCATTAGAACAATGCTAATATTTTCGGAATAAAAATTATCATTCCTATTGCCACAGCAAATATAACACATACAAGCACTGCTCCTGCGGCAATATCTTTTATTATTCCGACACGGAAATTGTGTTCAGGCGAGATTAAATCCATAATTTTCTCAATGGCGGTATTTATCATTTCGGCGGAAAAAACCATTGCAATACAAAACAGGCAAACGAGCCACTCGTTTGCCGTAATTTTTAATAGAAAACCCAAAATACATACAATCAATGCAACAAAGGTATGAATTTTTATATGAGTTTCGTTTTTAAAAGCATAAAATACTCCTCGAAATGCACAGATAAAACTGCGAATTTCTTTTTTGAGCGACAGCATAAAAAATTATAATACAAATTTTTTAACAATAACACTTGCATTATGTCCGCCAAAGCCGAAAGTATTTGACAGTGCGGCTCTTACGGTACGTTTTTGCGCTTTATTGAAAGTAAAATTCAGATTATAATCAATTTCCGGGTCATCATCGCCCTGCGAGTGATTTATTGTTGGGGGAACGATGTTTTCGTTTACTGCCAAAATTGCAAATATCGCCTCAACTGCACCGGCAGCGCCAAGCAAATGCCCTGTCATCGACTTTGTACCGCTGATATTGAGTTTGAATGCATGTTCTCCAAAAACTTCTTTTATCGCCTTTGCCTCCGAAATATCGCCAACGGGTGTTGAAGTTCCGTGAACATTGATATAATCAATATCTTCGGGCTTCAAATGGGCATCTTTCAAGGCACGTTCCATAACAAGTTTTGCACCTAATCCGTCTGGGTGAGATGCCGTTAAGTGATACGCATCAGCCGAAAGTCCACCGCCTACTACTTCTGCAATAATTTTTGCACCGCGTGCAAGTGCGTGTTCCAATTCTTCAAGAATAATACAGCCTGCTCCTTCGCCCATAACAAAGCCGTCTCTGCTTGCGCTGAAAGGTCTTGATGCTCCAAGCGGGTCGTCATTGCGAGTAGAAAGCGCTTTCATTGCGTTAAAGCCACCAACACCGCTCGCTGTAATTGCCGCCTCTGCACCCCCTGCAAAAATCATCGATGCCTGCCCAAGACGTATATAATTAAATGCGTCAATCAAAGCATTTGTTGAAGATGCGCAAGCCGATGCGGTAGCATAATTCGGTCCGTGTAAACCGTACATTATTGAAATTTGCCCTGCAGCAATGTCAGAAATCATTTTTGGAATAAAAAACGGATTAAATTTAGGTCCCTGTTCAATATTTTTACAATAATTTCCGACCTCCTGTTCAAAGGTCTGAATTCCGCCTATTCCAGCAGAAAATATAACTCCAATATTGTCGCAATCAACTTTTTCAAAATCAATTTTACAATTTTCAACTGCCTCTTTTGCCGCTGCAATGGCATATTGAGTATATAAATCAAGTTTGCGCACTTCGGCTCTTTCAAAATAGTTGAGCGGGTCAAAATTTTTTATTTCGCATGCAAAATGCGTTTTGAAAAGTGAAGAATCAAAATGTGTAATCACATTTGCGCCGCTCAACCCATTGACAGCATTCTTCCACATTTCTGCAGAAGAATTGCCAATAGGGGTAATAGCACCAATACCGGTAACAACTACTCTTTTTAATTCCATGAAAAATTTATTGAAAAATTAATTCTGCAATGCCTCAATATGACTGATTGCATCACCTACGGTCGTAATTTTCTCGGCTTCTTCGTCTGGAATTGAAATTCCGAATTCTTTTTCAAATTCCATAATCAATTCAACCGTATCCAAAGAATCGGCACCCAGGTCGCTTGTAAAACTTGCATTTGGTGTAACATCTGCTTCGTCAACTCCAAGTTTATCAACAATGATTGCTTTTACTTTTGCTGTAATGTCTGACATAATCTTTTATTTATTTTGTTAAAAATTAATAATAATTTCTTAGAAAACTCGCTGCAAAGAAAATAAAAAAAAATTAAAAACAATCATTTTTTTCCAAAAAAATAAGAAAAACTGCACATTTTTATTGTTATTGTGCAATTTTTAACAAATTTTAAAAAAAGTAAAAGGTAAAATTTGACTTATTTGAATGAATTTTAATGGTTTTTTATCGTGAAACTATTAAGCAATTTTCAAATTGTGTCGCAAACGCATAATGTTTTGAAGATTTTGACCGCTTCAACCGCTTCTTTAACATCGTGAACACGCAGAATATCAGCACCTTGAACAAGTGCAAGCGTATTCAAAACCGATGTTGAGTTAAGAGAATTTTCAGCAGTGATATTGAGAAGTTGTTGCAACATTGATTTGCGCGAAATCCCGACAAGGACAGGCATCTTAAAAATTTCAAAATATTTTATTTTTGAAAAAAGGTCAAAATTCTGCTCTATATTTTTGCCAAAACCAAAACCCATATCAATAATTATGTCGTTTATTCCCAAAGAGTTAAGTGTTTTTATTTTATTATTAAAAAAAGTCATCACATCAACGGCAATATCATTATAAAAAAAATCACTCATCATTGTCTCTCGCGTAGGGCTTGTGTGTGTTAGGATATACACTGCTTTTGTGCGCGCGACAGTTTCAAACATTTTTTCATCCCACATCCCACCACCTACATCGTTGATAATATGCACGTTAAAATTTTTGCAAAGATTTGTAACAACATTTGCCTGAAAAGTATCGACCGAAACAATAACATCAGGAAAATGTTTCAAAATCAAATCCAGCGCAATAGAAACGCGCCTAATTTCCTCGTTTTCCGAAACATATTCGGCATTAGGGCGAGTAGAAAATCCGCCGACATCAATAATTTTTGCGCCGTTAAACAAAATTTTTTCGGCAGCATGCAATATTTCTGCATTTGAAACGTTTCTACTTTCACTGAAAAACGAATTGGGAGTAACATTCAAAATCCCCATCACAATGGGAAAATCAAAATTTACTATCTGATTGTTAATTTTTAGCGGTTTTTCGTCACAATAATACACAACAAAATATTTATTTTTCAGTTATATATAATATATAATATAGAAATTTATTTAAAACTTTTTGCAAAAATAATAAAAAAAATAATAAAAATTTGTTTGCACAAAAAAAAAATTATATCTTTGTGCGCTAAAATTTTGTACAATAACTATCTTTATTTTATAAGTATATGATAAACAGGCCATTATTAATTAAAAACGTACTTATTGCACTGACAATAACAGCTGTTTTGTCGGCATGTTCCAATTCAAGTAAAGGAGTTTCTAACGTTACCGGTTGGAAATACAACGACAAAAAAACAACCGGATTTATTGTAAAGGATGAGGTAAGGAGAACGACACCTGTCGGTATGGTTCCAATTGAAGGTGGAACATTCACAATCGGTGAGAAAACCGAAGTTGTTACGATGCCACGAAACAATCTACGTCGCCGTATTACTGTTCCTTCCTTTTATATAGACCAGTATGAAATTTCTAATGTAAATTGGCGCGAATACACACATTGGATGCAACTTGTTTTTGGCGAGGCGGCACCCGAACTTGTAAAGCGAGCGATGCCGGATAAAACAGTTTGGAGAGAAGATTTGGCTTATAATGATCCGCTTATTCAATATTATTTTGATGATCCAAATTACAATTACTACCCCGTGGTGGGAGTAAGTTGGGAGCAGGCAGTGGATTTTTGTCAATGGCGCACAGACCGAGTAAATGAAGAAGCGTTAATCAGGGCTGGTTATATTAAATCCCCTGATTTCAAATCGCTTGAAGGAATGGATTTACAGGAAATTACTGAATCATTTATCTTTAACACAGATAAGTATTTGAACAGTGCTGCCTACCAGCCATTAGAGGGGAAGAAAAAACTCAAAGATCTTTATGGAAATAATGTTAAAGTTTCAATGGGCGAGGGAATTCTTGTTCCAGCAATTCGTCTGCCGACAGAGGCAGAGTGGGAATTTGCCGCTTATGGAATAAAAGTAAGTAAAAAAGACAGGAAACAAGGTTTTGTGCAAGAAACGCGAGAATATCCCTGGTCTGGTATGCAGATAAGGAATAACAAAAAAAATAAATATCGTGGTATGATGGTTGCAAACTTTGTACGCGGACGAGGTGATATGATGGGAACTTCCGGCGCTTTGGACGACCGCGGAACTTATACTGTTGCTGTTGATAGTTATTTCCCTAACGATTTCGGACTGTATAATATGGCGGGTAATGTAAGTGAATGGGTTGCTGATGTTTATCGCTCTACATCATTTGATGATATTTCGGAATACAGCGGATTTCGCGGAAATGTTTATACAAATTTTGTAACCGATGGAGAAGATGAGAACGGCAATCCGCTCTTTGTAATAGATTCTTTGGGGCGTATTCAAACAAATGTAATTAAAGACGGCGACAAGCGCAATGTAAAAGACGGTGACCCTATGTCGCGTGTAATGACCGACTTTTTGCTCGCAGGCGATACAACAGGACTTTCGGCAATTCAAGCGAGAAATGTTAAAATTGACCCTACCGATGTACTTGCGCCAAAGGTTGATGACCAAACACGCGTTTATAAAGGCGGTTCCTGGAAAGACCGAATTTATTGGCTCAGTAGTGGTTCGCGTCGGTTCATGAATGAAAAACAGCGTACTAACGACGTCGGTTTCCGTTGTGCAATGAGTATGATTGGAGAAACAGAAAAACCGATAAAATAAGATTTTCTTAAACTTTTTCATAATATTTAAATTTAAAAGATTGAATTTGACGAAAAAGGGAATTGTTTTAAAACACAATTCTCTTTTTTCATTTTATTATATATCCTAAATATGATTAAAATGAATTTTTTACAATGCCAATCGTACTTTAAAATTCTTAATACTGATAAATAGTAGAAAAACGGTCATAAATACTAATACTCCTACCTCTATTAACACTTGAGACATTCCTACACCCTTAATCATAACTCCTCTCATTGCCTCAATATACCAGCGGGCTGGAATAATGTTGGAAAGATATTGCAATAATTTTGGCATACTGTCGATTGGAAAAAGCACCCCTGACAATAGCATTGATGGCACCAATAACCCCAGCAGAGCCATCTGCATCGCTATTTGCTGCGTTGGAGCAACAGACGAAATCAACATCCCGAGTGATAGTGCAGCAAGGGTAAAAACAACACTAATCGCAAAAATTGTCAATAAATTGCCAACAATAGGAACTCCGATGATAAAATGTCCGATTAACAAAATGAGTGAAACATCTATCATTGAAATAATAAAATACGGCACTGCTTTTGCCAAAATAATGGCAGACGGGTGTAAAGGAGAAATCAACAAAACTTCCATTGTTCCACGCTCTTTTTCTCTGACAATAGAAATTGATGTCATCAATGCACATACAATCATCATCAGCATTCCCATTAATCCGGGAACAAAGTTATAGGCGCTTTTTATTTGCGGGTTGTAAAGCATTTTTACCTCTCCGACAACCGATAAAACCATATTTGCGGCAGATGATTTTTCCTGCTGAAACTCCATTGTTATCATTTGCAAATAATTTTGTACACTTGAAGCCTCGTTTGGGTCAGACGAATCAATAATTAACTGAATATCAGCGTGCTTAGTCTTAATGAATGAATTCTCAAAATCGGGTGCAAAAACAATTGCTACTTTACATAGACCTTTCTTAAAAGCGTTCTCAATCTCATTTTCAGAATGAACATAATCGACCATCGAAAAATATTTGTTTCCATTAAGTTTTTTTATATAATCGGAAGAAAGCATTGATTTATCTGCATCAAGTACAACAAACGGGGTATTTTTCATATCGTTGGTAACGGCATATCCCAAAATTAATAACAACGCAACAGGCATAATCAAAAGGGTTACCAATGTGTAAACGTCTCGTAAAATATGCCACGTTTCTTTGCGTATAAAACTTAAAAATTGATTCATTGTTAATTAATTTATAATGGATTGTAATTCCTTAAAATCAAAAATTTCTATCGCTTTTATTCTGCCGTTTACATCTGCAACCTTGCAACATTCGGTATATGCATCGTGTTGAAATACAAGTATTTGCCCTTGCAAGGCAGCCTCATTCAGCAAACGAATTTTATCGTTCATTGCAATAATCGGGTTTATATCGTAAGCCGAAATCCACGCAATAGGAATGTTGGCAACGAGCGGAATTACATCGCCGCAGAAAACTACTGTCCCTTTTTTTGTTTTAATATACGGCACAATTTGTCCGGGCGAGTGTCCGTCATACAATCGTAAATCAATTTCATCACAAATGGCAAAATCACTGTCAATCAAACGGATGCGATTCAATTCCATTAAAGGCAACATATTTTCCATAAAATAAGAACTTGCTTCACGAGGATTTGGATGTAAATAATTATCCCACTGCGATTTGCCTACCCAAAAAGTTGCATTTGAAAAAACAGGGTGAATTTCCTTTTTCTCTGCATCTGCAAAGCGCGTTCCGCCACCGCAATGGTCAAAATGCAGATGCGTTTGTACAACATCGGTAATTTTGTCACAAGAGTAACCTAAAGTATTCAGTTCTGTTTCAAAATCAATTATATTATTGATATTGTAATATTTAAGTTGTTCCAAATGTTTTGTCCCTGCTCCGGTATCTACCAACACAAGTCTATCGCCCGTATCAACCAGCAGACATCGCATCGCCATTTTACAAAAATTGTTGTCATCACACTTATAGCGTTTCTGCCATACGCGCTTTGGCACAACTCCAAAAGCCGCTCCGCCATCGCAATAAAATGTCCCTGAGTCAATAATATTAATTTTCATCTTTTAAAATTTTATTCTGGCAAAATTAGCAAAATTTTTGTCTCAAAATTTATTTTTGGCAAACTTTTTGTAAGATAAATTCTTTTTAATAAAATAATAATAATAATTTTTAAAAATGAATAAAAGAATATTTTTTATGTTAACGCTTGCCACCGCAATGTCGGCAATTTCTTTTGTTTCGTGCGGCAAAGACGATAATGGTCCGCAGGATCACCCATTGACAGATAAAGGCTCTTTCATCGCAAATGGAGGCGTTTTTAACGGAAAAGTTACCATTAAAAACTCAATTATTGAATTTCAAAAAAATGTTGATGCCTCTGTAAAATTTTCACCGGGAACAGACAATGGATTGCAAATGTTGGTCAATAATCCGGCTGACTTTACTCCCATCACCTGTACCAATTTTATGGAAAGCGCCGATAGTTCGCGTATTTGGTTCACGATGTCATCCCAGAATTATACTTTTACAGGCAATGAAGTACCGCCTTATTATACTGAAAGTTTCGGCAATATTGGACCAATTACAAGAGTTGTTATTAAGTCGTACACTTTTTCCAATGTACTTTTCGATGTACAAACACAGACACTTAGTTTTATTGTTACCGCTTCGGCAGATATTTTTACAAAAGACAATCTCACCGGTACAGAAAGCATTAATCCATCTTTTTCACCTACTGTTGTTTACACATTTGAGAATTTGAAAAAATAAATCTTGAAATTGTGTACTGTTAATTCCCGAACTAAAAATTAGAAAGTTTTTATTTCGGGATTTTTTGTTTTTTCCAAACAACTTAAATTATCAGAAAATAAACAGTTATTCTCATTTTCTCCATCGTTTTGCCAAATCGCTGAAACAATCAATGCGTCTGTCTCGAAAAAAAGGCCAGATGCGGCGTACTTGCTCTGTTCGGCTTAAATCAATTTCGCAAATTATATTTTCTTCATTTGTAGTTGATGCTTGTGCAATTATTTCTCCTTGAGCGCCTGCAACAAAACTACTTCCCCAAAACAGAATTCCATTGTTAACATTTTTGGGAGATTGCTCCCACCCTACACGATTACAAGTAATAACATGAAGTCCATTGGCAACAGCATGTCCGCGTTGAACAGTAATCCATGCATCGCACTGGCGAGCTTGTTCTTCTTTAGAATCGTTTTTGTCCCACCCGATGGCAGTGGGATAAATCAGTATGTCTGCGCCTGACATTGCCATCAGCCGCGCACTTTCGGGAAACCACTGGTCCCAACATATCATCACTCCAAGCATTCCAACCGATGTTTTAATCGGAACAAAGCCCAAATCACCTTCGGTAAAATAAAATTTCTCGAAAAATCCAGGATCATCAGGAATGTGCATTTTGCGATATTTCCCTACAATTGTTCCATCCGAATCAATTATAACTGCTGTATTGTGATACACACCTGCACTGCGTTTCTCAAATAGTGAAAGTACGAGTACAATACCAAGTTCTTTGGCAATTTTTCCAAAAAAATCGGTAGATTCTCCGGGAATAGTTTCAGCATAATCAAAATGTGAAATATTTTCTGTTTGACAAAAATACAGCGAATTATGCAATTCCGGTAATATAATAAGTTGCGCACCTGATGCCGCACAGATACGAATATTTTTTTCAAGTTTGGATTTATTTAATTCAATATCTTGACAATTATGCTGTTGGATTATTCCCGCCTTCATATTATTGACTATTGAAAATTATAAAATAATAAAAAAATAGATGGCGTCACCAACCACGCACAAAAGCAGGTGTATTTTCAGTTGTTTTAATTACTGATTCATCCTCAAAATCATCGATATCAAAAACATCTCCTTTTGGTTTCGTATCATCAGATGTATTATTTTTTGTCGTTGTGTTGTTATCCGGAACGCTGGAAATACCGTACATTTCTTCCATTGCCTTTTCAATCAGTTCTTTTTGCGATTGCTCGGCGCTCGGCTGTGGTGGTTGTGATTCCATTTCTTGCTCCTGTTGCGATTGATGCGGTAACTGGTCACTGTCACTGTCAATATCAACAGATATTGGTTGCTGAATTTCTTGTGTTTCTTGTGTTTCTTGTGTTTCCGATGTCTTTGGGAGCTTTTTCAACAATTCTTTCATTCCGGGGATCGTTTCTATATCAAATCCTGTTGCTATTAGAGTAACCTTAACGTTTTTTCCTAAAGTATTATCAAAAGTAACTCCCCATACAACATCAGTCGTTGCCATCATTTTTTCAACAAATCTGTCTATTTGCTCAAATTCTCCCACTGAAATCTGGTTTTCATCTTCGGAACAATAGAAATTCAACAAAATCTTTTTTGAAGTGGTTATGTCGCAATTAATTAAAGCCGAATCCAATGCTTTGTTTATTGCATCTTCTATTCGCTGCTCTCCTTGCGCCTCGCCTGTATTCATAACAGCAACTTGTCCGTTTTCCAAAATACGTTTTACATCTGCAAAATCAAGACCGATATAACCCGGAACCGTAATAATTTCGGCAATTGACTTGGCAGCATTAGCAAGCACATCGTCAGCATAAGCGAACGCTTCTTTAATTGGAGTATCACGAGGAAGAGTGCGCAGTTTCTCGTTATTTATCAGCAAAATAGCATCAACATATTCAATTAAGGTACGAACTCCTTCAAGTGCGGTGTAAACTTTTGACTGCATTTCCCATTTAAAGGGAGTAGTAACGATTGCAATTGTTAAGATTCCCACTTCTTTTGCTGCACGGGCAATAACCGGTGATGCTCCCGTACCGGTACCTCCTCCCATTCCTGCGGTTATAAAAACCATCTGGGTGTCATCGGCAAGCATCTTTTTTATGTCTTCGTATGATTCTTCTGCCGCTGCCTGCCCTATTTCAGGGAATGCTCCTGCACCCAAACTTTTTGTTGTTTTAGGCCCCAATTGCAATTTGTATGGAACGGGAGATGTGAGAAGGTCTTGATTATTTGTATTGCATACGGCAAATGCAACATCTTTTATTTTTTTTCGATACATGTGATTTACAGCATTGCTACCACCACCCCCAACTCCGATAACTTTAATTATTGAAGTAGCAAGATTTTCAGAATCTATTGGAGGATCTTCCATTTTTATGTCTTTCATTTTTTTATAACGCTTTTTTGAGAATATTACTAATATAAAACTGCAAAATTAACAAAAATAATTACATCTTTTAATAAAAAAATATTTTCCCCTTTCTGTTTCGCACATTCGATAGTCAATTCTTGATTCTTTTGTTTTTTGCATTGCAGTTTAGAATGAAAGATTTTGTAATATTACATACGAACGGGAATCTTATCCCAAAAAGTCCATCAGCCAGTCATAATATTCATTTGATCAATTCGGTCGCACATTTTGGCAATACAACTTCGGCGCATAATGTGTAAAGCGAGATTTACAATTGTTTTATCCTCGTTTCGCTCGATGATTGCAGGAATTGCTAAGATTTTGTGTCGCAATGTTTTAAGCCTGTTACGCACATCGCCTCCAATAATGACTTGCTTGAACAAACTCAAAAAATTGTATGCAATTGTCATCAGCATCAATGCTGCTTCTGTACCATCAAAACAGATCTGATTCATTTTATCCAACGCATAATAATATTTGAGTTCTTTGATACGATTTTCACAGTTAGCACACCCGGGATAAAGCCGCCAAATGTCTGCTGCACTGAGTTTTAACGAAGTAATGTAACAAGTATAACGATAATTATTTACTTCCAAAAACTCATCCCCAAACAGTGAAAGTTGTTTGCCTGCGGCTTTGGGGCGCAATGATATTTTTTGCCTTGCGGAAAGCATTCTGAGTGGTTTTTCCCAATCTTCACCCAGATATTCAAACTTACAAATTTATATGTCATTGTTGAGTTTTTCGATGATGCACTGGGCTTACCAAACACCGATAAAGCGTGTAGCCAATTATCATTCGCACGATTTCTGTTCCGAGCATTGGTCAACAAAATCCATGTCGGATAAATAGATATACTGTTTGCTTATGCAACAATCTTTTGTAATTAATTTTTATTCAAACTCAATATTTCCGTTAATTTCAAAATTAAAAGGCAATCCGCTTTTTGAAAGTTTTTCCAAAAATGGGTCCGGGTCAAATTCTTCAACATTATATACTCCATTGCCAGTCCATTTTCCAGTCAAAAACATATATGCGCCGGTCATTGCGGGGACGCCTGTTGTGTAACTTACCGCCTGAGCGCCTGTTTCTTCAAATGCCGCCTGATGTGAGCAGTTATTATAAATATAAAAACTTACAGGTTTGCTGTCTTTAATTCCTCTGATACGACATCCGATTGAAGTCCAACCGGTATAGTTTTGTCCGAGTTCCTGCGGGTTTGGTAATACTGCTTTAAGAAATTGAATCGGCACAATTTTTTGTCCGTTATAGTCAATTTCATCAATTCGAGCCATTCCGATATTTTGAATAACCCTCAAATGCGTCAAATATTCCTGCCCGAAGGTCATCCAGAACCTTGCACGGCGTAGTGTAGGAAAATTTTTAACCAAACTTTCAAGTTCTTCGTGGTAAAGTAAATACGAGTCTTTTTCCCCGATTTCGGGATAGCAAATTTGTCGGTGAACCGACAGAGGCGCGGTTGTGTGCCATCTGCCGTTTTCCCAAAATTTTCCTTCTTGAGTAATTTCGCGTATATTTATTTCCGGATTAAAATTTGTTGCAAACGCCTTTCCATGATTTCCTGCATTACAATCCACAATATCAAGATAATGTATTTCATCAAAATAATGTTTTGCAGCGTATGCGGTAAAAACGGATGTAACACCGGGGTCGAAGCCACAGCCGAGTATAGCGGTTAATCCTGCTTTTTTAAATTTTTCTTGATATGCCCATTGCCACGAATATTCAAAATGTGCCTCATCTTTTGGCTCATAATTGGCTGTATCCAAATAATTTACACCACTTTCGAGGCATGCATCCATAATTGTCAAGTCCTGATAGGGTAAAGCAACGTTGATAACAAGTTTTGGGCGAAAATCATTAAACAATTTCACAAGTTCGGGAACTTTGTCTGCATCAACAGCGGCAGTTTTAATATCAACATTGTAACGTTTTTTAATATCCTGCGCAATTGCATCGCATTTTGATTTTGTACGGCTTGCAAGCAGTATTTCTGAAAAAATATCTGAATTTTGAGCGAGTTTATGAACAACTACTGTTGCTACACCACCTGCACCGATTACAATTATTTTACTCATTTTTTTATGTTTGTTATTAATAGGAAAAAATCTAATTCATATATTTATACTTTTATTATCCACACAAAGCATATCCGCAACCCAAACATTTGAGGCATCCTTCCTGATAAACAAGCAATTTCAAGCCGCATTCAGGGCATCTTTGTTCGTTGGCAGCCGTTCCGTTCGGGATATATTTTTTCAAGGCACGTTCCACACCCACTTTCCACGAGTTAATACTTTCGGAGTTGAGTTGGAGTGAGGCGATTAATTTGACAACCTTGTCGATTGGCATCCCGTGCCGTAAAACGCCTGAAATTAATTTTGCATAGTTCCAAAATTCGGGGTCAAACTTGTGCGACAAACCCTCTACCGTAGTTTTAAATCCGCGCTTGTTAGTAAACTGAAAATCGTAACGTTTACCATTTTCATCCTCAATTTTTACTATTCTCCCCTTTTCAACTGTTTTGGGCAGTAAAATTCCTTCATCATCATCGGCAATACCTGTGAAAATTTCGTAGGGACGACCTTTATACAATCCAACAAAGGCAATCCATTTATCTTTTGCATTTTGAAAACGCACCACATCGCACTCTAATTCTTTCGGACGCGTAAGTTGTTGCGTTTCAATGCAAAAACAATCCGGTTTCTGTTTATCAGATACTTTTTCTCCATCTTCTTCTTTTTTAACTAAAACGCCAGCCCGTGAACCATCTCTATACACCGTAATCCCCTTACAGCCGGCATACCATGCCTCTTGATACAACTGCCCGACAAGTTCTTCGCTCGCATCATTCGGCAAATTAATAGTTACCGAAATTGAATGGTCGACCCACTTTTGAATTCTCCCCTGCATTTGCACTTTTTTTAGCCAATCAATATCACCGGCTGTTGCCTTATTGTACGGCGATTTTTCAACTAATTTATCAATTTCTTCGTTAGAATATTTTTTAGTAACATCATAACCTTTGGCAAGCATCCATGTAACAAATTTATGATGAAAAACCGTATATTCTTCAAAAGAGTCGCCATTCTCATCAACTACATCAACATGCACATTTTTATCATTAGGATTTACTTTTCTCCTTCTGGTATAGACGGGTAAATATACAGGTTCAATTCCGCTTGTAGTTTGTGTCATAATGCTCGTTGTACCTGTTGGGGCAATTGTAAGGCAGGCAATATTGCGCCGACCATATTTTGTCATAAGGTCGTAAAGTTCGGGGTCAGCATTTTTCAAACGGTTGATATACGGATTATTTTTTTCACGCTCGGTATCAAATATCTCAAATGCTCCGCGCTCTTTTGCCATTTCAACAGACGAACGGTATGCAGCCAAGGCAAGCGTTTTATGAACTTCTTCGGAAAAGATTATCGCCTCTTCTGTGCCATAACATAAACCAAGGGCAGCCAACATATCTCCTTCTCCCGTTGTTCCAACACCGGTACGGCGTCCTTTGAGTGTCTTTGTGCGTATTTTTTCCCAAAGACAATATTCGGTTTTCTTAATTTCGTTATCTTCCGGGTCGGATTCTATTTTGGAAATAATTTTTTCAATTTTTTCCATTTCCAAATCAATAATATCATCCATAATACGCTGAGCAAGTACAACATGTTTTTTGAAAAGGTCATAATCAAATTCTGCTGTTTCGGTAAAAGGATTTTTTACATAAGAATATAAATTAATAGCCAAAAGACGACAACTATCGTAGGGACATAGCGGAATTTCGCCGCAAGGATTAGTAGAGGTCGTACGAAAACCCAAATCGGCATAACAATCGGGAACGGATTCTCGCATGATTGTATCCCAAAACAACACTCCCGGCTCTGCCGACAACCAAGCGTTGTGGATAATTTTTCCCCACAAAGATGTTGCATCAATTTCTTTTGGTGGAAATTTTTCAAAATCAGGATTGTCAACAGGATAACATTGCACAAATGGTGTTTGATTTATTGCTGCCTGCATAAACGAGTCGGTAATTTTTACTGAAACGTTTGCACCTGTAATTTTTTTTGGATCCTTTTTAGCATCTATAAAACTTTCAGAGTCAGGATGTTTGATAGAAACCGACAACATCAATGCACCACGCCGTCCATCTTGTGCAACCTCGCGCGTGGAATTAGAATAGCGCTCCATAAACGGAACGATGCCCGTAGATGTCAGTGCCGAATTTTTCACTTGCGACCCTTTGGGGCGAATGTGCGACAGGTCGTGACCCACCCCACCACGACGTTTCATCAATTGAACCTGCTCTTCATCTATTTTGATAATCGCTCCGTAAGAATCGGAATTACCATCAACCCCTATCACAAAGCAGTTTGAGAGCGATGACACCTGAAAATTATTACCGATTCCTGTCATTGGACTGCCCTGCGGAATGATATATCTGAAATTGCGAAACAATTCAAAAAGTTCGCTCTCCGACAACGGATTAGGATATTTTTGTTCGATACGCGCAATTTCGCCGGCAAGCCGATGGTGCATATCGTCAGGGGTAAGTTCGTAAAAATTGCCGGCAGAATCTTTCAACGCATATTTTGTAGTCCAAATTCTGCTTGATAATTCGTCGCCCTGAAAATAATTTAATGTCGCACGCTCGACTTCTTCCTGAGAATAAACTTTTTTCTCTTTCTTATTTTTAGATTGTTGCATAAATGTAATTTTGTCGTCAATGATATATTATATATGTTGTAATAAATGGGCTGCAAATTTATCAATAATTCTTTATTTATTGCACTTTTTTTTTAATTTTTGTATAAAAAATAAATTAAAAATTTCCCAAAATAAAAAGTAATAGTTTGTTTTTTAGATATTTACATAATGAAAATTTAAGAAAAAATATTTAAAAAATATTTTTATAAAAACAATCATGAAAAAAAAATTGATATTTCTTATTTTTTAATAAAAAAGAAATTCCTAAAAAAATTCATATTGCATAGTAGTGTGTGAAAAATATAAAATGTTTAAAAACAACAACACATCATTGCACAAAAGTAACAAAGTAACAGAAATTTATATAAATTCTAAAAATTTTACATAATTATTTGTAATTTTGCGGGCAAAATTTTTTAAATTTTAAAAGTAAATAATTAAATTATTAAATAATTATGGGCACAACTGCTGAAGTTCCGAAAAAATCTCTGAATTTTATTGAAGAATTTGTTGAAAATGATTTGTCAAACGGTCGCAATGGGGGCAGGATTCAGACCCGTTTTCCGCCCGAACCCAATGGGTATTTACACATTGGACACGCAAAGGCAATTTGCCTCGATTTCGGCATCGCTCGCAACTATGGCGGTATTTGCAATCTGCGCTTTGATGATACAAATCCCGTGCGAGAAGATGTTGAATATGTTGATTCCATTATGGAAGATATTCAATGGCTTGGCTATAAATGGGAAAATATTTTTTACGCATCGGATTATTTTCAGCAACTTTGGGATTTGGCTGTTATTTTTATTAAAAAAGGCTTGGCATACGTAGACGAGCAAAGTGCAGAAGAAATAGCACAACAAAAAGGAAGTCCTACTGTTGCAGGAACAGCAAGTCCGTTTCGCAATCGCCCGATTGATGAGAATTTATCTTTGTTTGAAAAAATGACAAATGGCGATTTTGAAGACGGTAAAATGGTATTGCGTGCCAAAATTGATATGTCTTCTCCAAATATGCACTTTCGTGACCCGATTATGTACCGCATTATTAAAACACATCCTCATCATCGCACCGGTTTCAAGTGGAAAGTGTATCCGATGTACGACTTTGCACACGGACAAAGCGACTTTTTTGAAGGAGTAACCCATTCGCTATGCACACTTGAATTTGAAGTTCATCGCCCGCTTTACGACTGGTTTATCGACCAGTTTCAAAACAGCGACTATCGTCCGCAACAGCGCGAATTTAATCGCTTAAACCTGACCTATACCGTTATGAGCAAGCGGAAACTGTTGCAACTTGTACAGGAAAATCTTGTGTGCGGATGGGACGACCCGCGTATGCCGACCTTGTGTGGATTGCGCAGACGCGGATATTCGCCTGAGGCAATTCATAATTTTATTGACAAAATAGGTTATACTAAATTTGAGAGTTTGAATGACATTGGACTGCTTGAATTTTCGGCACGCCAAACGCTAAATAAAACAGCAAAACGTGTTTCTGTCGTTTTAGACCCAATAAAATTAATTATTACAAATTATTCGGAAGATAAAACCGAACTGCTTGAAACTGAAAACAATCCTGAAGATGAGACGGCAGGAGTGCGACATGCTAGTTTTTCAGGCGAACTATACATTGAACGTACTGATTTTATGGTAGATGCTCCGAAAAATTATTTTCGCATAAAACCTGATGGACAAGTGCGATTAAAAAGTGCTTATATAATTCAGTGTACAGGTTTTAAAAAAGATGAAAACAATTGTATTACAGAAGTTTACGCAGAATATTTTCCTGAAACAAAAAGCGGGATGCCCGAATCAAACCGAAAGGTTAAAGGGACTATTCATTGGGTTGATGCAAAAAACTGTTTGCCTGCCCAAGTTCGCCTGTACGACCGCCTTTTCTCCGTTGAAAATCCTTCTGCCGATGAGCGCGATTTCCGTCAACTGCTCAATCCCGATTCTTTGAAAATTGTGGAAAATGCAAGAGTGGAAATGTCGTTAAAAGATTCCAAACCACTTGATTACCTGCAATTTCAACGCACCGGATATTTTACCGTTGATTACGACTCAACGCCCGACAATCTTATTTTCAACCGTACCGTTTCACTCAAAGACAGTTGGGCAAAAGAGAAAAGTGAAAAGTGAATAATGAAATATAGGTAATATTCAAATTTTCTTTACCTTTGCACTTTGGCTATCGGAGCAATATATTGTAATTGTTGTTATAATATTACAAAAATGTAACTTTATTCGCTGATTACCAAATATTTATGACAGTACATTTTTTACAACTTTAATAATGAATTTTGTTATGAAAAAATTTATTAAAATTTCAACTAAAATCTGCGGCGCATTGTTAGCCGTATTGGGATTTTCTGCGTTGGCTACATCTTGTAAATATGGGGTGATTGTACCTAATCCTGCTTACGGAATGCCTTCTGCCGACTATTTTATTGATGGAAAAGTAGTTTCCGAACAAACCGAAGAACCGATTAAAGATTTAAAAATTCGATTTGTTGGACAAATAGGCAGTGATTATCATCCTATTGACAGCGTTTTTTCTGACGAAAATGGTGAATTTAATTTTGTCCGTCAGAGAGAATTTCCATTAACATCATATTCACTTGATATTCAAGATGTTGATGGTGATTTAAACGGTGCATTTAATGATACGACAGTTAATGTTCAAATTGAAAATGACGAATATCAAGGCAGCGATGGAGAATGGTATTTTGGAACGTATCGTAAAACTTTTGATATAAAATTGGAACAAAAAGATTAATTTTTAAACTAAAAATATCATGAATAAATTTATCAAAATCTCAACTAAAATCTGCGGTGCAATGTTAGCCGTATTGGGATTTTCTGCGTTGGCTACATCTTGTGGTACAAATGAGCCTAATCCTGCTTATGGAATGCCACCGAATGAATATATTGCAGGCAAAGTGACCGATAAAGTTACAGGGAAACCAATTAAGGGTATAAAGGTTAGAAATTGGTATGCAGGAATTATACCAATGTATGGTGTGCCTTCCGGTAATTATATGGAACAATCCGCTTTCACTAACGAAAATGGAAATTACGAAATCTTCATTGAAAGGGTCCAGCCTCATTTGTCCTTTCAAGATGTTGATGGTGAAGAAAATGGCTTGTACAACGACACGACTGTTACTGTTGATATGAATAATATTGCTTTAACGCCTAAAAATTAGCACACAGATGGCGCAGATTTGATATGATTTACACAGATAATTATAAACATAAAGAATTGACAGATAAAATTATACAGGCATTTTATTGCGTTTATAATGAGTTGGGTTTCGGTTTTTTAGAAAACGTTTATCAGAATGCGCTTTATTTTAAGTTGTTAAAAAAAGGTTTTAAAGTTGATACACAAAAAGCCATTGATGTGTATTATCAAACACAACTTGTTGGAAAATACAGAGCAGATTTGGTTGTTAATGATTTAATTATTTTGAATTGAAAGCGGTTGATTATTTGGTTATTGAACACGAATTACAATTAATCAATTACTTAAAGGCAACAGACATGGAAGTTGGGCTGTTATTAAATTTTGGTGCAAAACCCGAAATTCGTCGAAAAGTATTTGATAATGAAAGAAAAAATCTTGCAAATCATATTAAATCTATGTTATCTGCGTGCAAAAAAATCTAAAAAAATGAATTTAAAAAAGAAGATCGCACTTGAATTATTCCGCAAAATACGGCATAACGATGCCAAACTGCACGAACTCAACTACATTTTTTGGGAAACAACTTTGCGTTGCAACTTGCGCTGTATCCATTGCGGCAGCAGTTGCGAAGCGAATGTTCCGATACAGGATATGCCCAAAGAGGACTTTTTGGCGGCGATAGATAAAATTATTCCTATTGTCAATCCTAACAAAACGATGATTGCCATAACAGGCGGCGAGCCGCTTTTACGCAAGGATTTGGAGGATGTGGGCAGGGAACTTTATAAACGCGGCTTTCCGTGGGGCATCGTTACAAACGGAATGCTGCTAAACGAAACCCGCCTCAAATCGCTGCTGCAAGCGGGAATGCGCTCTGCCACCGTGTCGCTCGACGGACTTGAAGAGGCGCACAACTGGATGAGAAATTCGCCGTTGAGTTTCAAAAATGCGGTTAAGGCGATTTCGCTTTTTACCAAAACAAAAAATTTCCGCTTTGATGTTTGCACCTGCACAACGCAAAGAAATATCCACCAACTGCATCAAATCAAAGAACTGCTGCTGTCGCTCGGCTTGAAGGAGTGGCGTATTTTTACCGTTTCACCCATTGGCAGAGCAAAAAACAATCCCGACCTGCAACTTTCGGACGAGCAGTTCCGCTCTGTTTTTGAATTTATCAAAGAGGCAAGAAAAGAGGGCAAATTGCGTGTAAATTACGATTGCGAGGGCTTTTTGGGCGATTATGAGGGCGATGTAAGGGATAATTTTTTCACCTGCCGAGCAGGAATAAATGTAGCATCAATTCTTGTGGATGGCTCAATTTCCGCCTGCCCCGATTTGCGTGAAAATTTTATTCAGGGCAACATCTACAAAGATGATTTTGCAGAAGTTTGGCAAAACCGTTATCAAATCTACCGCGACCGTTCGTGGACAAAAACAGGCGAATGTGCCGACTGCAAAGTGTTCCGCTACTGCGAAGGCAACGGCTTGCACCTCCACGACGAAAAAAACGGCGAACTGCTTTTTTGCCATTACAAAAAATTATACCCGAAAAAAAATTAAAAATATTTAAAATTTTTGCAAAAGTCGTCAGTAATACAAGAAGTTTCAGTAAATTTTATCAATGGTCAGCATACGTACTTTTAATTCTAAATGCACTTGCACCAACAAATCGCCGTATAGTAAAGGAAAAGCCAAAGATTGAAATGCTTATGAATACAAGTTACATAGAATATTATTTTCAAGCAAACATTATTTCTTTATAATAAAAACCGATATGTCCTCCTTCAGACGTTTCTAATATCATTTTCCCGTCATCTTGTATTTCAACAATTTTGGCAAAAAAAATTATGTTGTCATTTGTACGAAAATTGTGGAAACCATCGTTGCGATATAAAGCATTGAAATATTGCAACTTAATATTTGGATAATTATTTTTGTCATTTAAAAATGACAATACTTTTTGACAAATATTTCTTAAAATGTCATTCAAATTTGCAATTTGTTTTCCTGTAATTTGACAAAGGGAAATCGGATTAATAATGTAACGGCTAAAGTGTAATTGATTTATATTCAGTCCAATACCAATAATTGAGTATAAAATTTGCTTGCCTTTTAAAGTGTTTTCAATTAAAATTCCGCAAATTTTTTGTTGCCGCCAGTAAATATCATTCGACCATTTGATTTTAAATTTTTCGTCTGAATTTTGGGGTAAATATTCATCAAGAACAGATTTTATAGCCAAAGCAGTTGCCTGCGAAAGAATAAAATTTTTATCAACAGTCAAATTTTTTGGACGAAATAAAATACTGAAAGTCAAATTTTTACCACATTCTGTTTCCCATATATTACCTGCCTGTCCTCTCCCGTTCGACTGAAAATCAGCAATTAGCACAAAGCCCGATTGTAAATTCGTTGTTCTGAGCATTTGAACAAGCAAATCATTCGTAGAAGGTGTACATTCAATATGTTGGTATCTTATTTGCATATTGTTTGTGCGAAGACAGAGGTTTTTATTTTTTTAAAATTCAAATAATTTTCGGCAATGGATATATCACATTTGGTGGTAAAAAAGCAGAAATATCTTTTCCATAGTGCAACAAATCGCGTACAACTGATGAAGAAATATAAGCGTATTCGTATTCGGTAAGAAGTATCACTGTTTCAATTCCTGTGAGTTTGCGGTTGGCATCTGCAATCGAATGTTCGTATTCAAAATCGGACACGGAGCGAATACCTCGCAATATATAATTAGCATTCAATTGTTTGGCAAAATCTATGGTCATACAATCGTACTTTTCCACACTCACACGCGGCTCGGCGGAAAATGTCTGCTGAATTATTTTTATGCGCTCCGAAAGTGGAAACATCGTATTTTTGGTTTGGTTTGTTCCAATGGCAACAATAATTTCGTCAAAAAGCCCAAGTCCACGACACACAACGCTGTAATGACCGATAGTAAAGGGGTCGAAAGTTCCGGGAAAAATTGCACGCCTTATCATATTATTTTAGGTAATGATATACTCTTATTTACACTATATACAAAAACACAGTTTTTCTGAATAAAACAAAATCAAACTTTTTATTTTTTGGTATTATAATCAACTGCTTTTAGTATCATTCTATCAAATTCAGACAACAGTCTTTTTTGTGGATTATACCTTATATCAATCGCTTAATTCTATAAGATAACCCTTTAATTGCAATAAAACAATCTTTTTAAGATTAAACAACTTCGCAAAATTAGATAAAAATTTCTAATTGCTCACTAATATTTTTCAAAAAACAAAAACCTTTTTTACATTTGCACCAGAATTGTACCAATTGTGCAATTTGCTTTATTAGAAATATTGCAGTAATTTTGTCCCCCCAAAAAATTATTAATTTATTTAATTTATTATTATATTTAAAATCTAAACTCAAAATTTCTTTATAATTATGGCACGACCACTTAACTTTATGACAGCCGAAAATGCGGCTTCTTATATTAACGATGGCGACATTGTAGGTTTCAGCGGCTTTACCGCCGCCGGCGCACCCAAAGCAGTGCCAACTGCACTGGCAAATCGGGCAAAACTTTTTCACGAAGACGGACAACAATTTAAAATAAGTATATATACCGGTGCATCTACCGGCGGTTCGCTCGACAGCGAACTTGCCGAAGCCGATGCTATTGCTTTTCGCACTCCATATCAGTCATCAAAGGAATTGCGCGATGCAATTAATTCAGGAAATGCTCCATACGTTGATATGCACCTTTCGCACCTTTCGCAGCAGTTGCGATATGGCTTTTTACCCAAGCCAAAATTTGCTGTTGTTGAAGCGTGCGATGTTACCGAATATGGCGAAATTGTGCCTACAACAGGTGTGGGAATCTCGCCAACCATTTGCCAAATGGCTGATTATATAATTATTGAATTGAATCATCATCATCCTACGGATTTGCGCGGGTTTCACGATATTTATATTCCAACCGACCCGCCGCAACGTCGCGATATTCCTATTTATAAAGTATCCGACAGATTTGGGGCGCTTTCTATTCAGGTAAATCCTCAAAAAATTCTCGGAATTGTTGAAACAAACAGGCAAGACGAGGTAAGTGCATTTGCGCCCTTAGATGAAGTAACACAAAGGATAGGACAAAACGTTGCTGATTTTCTTGTTGCCGAAATTAATGCAAGGCGTATTCCAAAGCAGTTTTTGCCAATTCAATCGGGAGTGGGAAATATTGCAAATGCAGTTCTGGGCGCACTCGGCTCAAACCCAAATATTCCTCCTTTTGATATGTTTACAGAAGTGATTCAAGATGCCGTTATTGGTCTAATGGAAAATGAAAAAGTGAGATTTGCAAGCGGTTGTTCACTTACAATCACCCCTGACGAACTTAAAAAAGTATATTCTAATATGAATTATTTCCGTAATCGAATAGGATTGCGCTCGCAGGAAATTACAAATAATCCTGAAATTATTCGCCGACTTGGATTGATTACTGTTAATACAGCGCTTGAAGCCGATATTTATGGGAATGTGAACAGTACGCACGTTCTTGGTACAAAAATGATGAACGGCATAGGAGGAAGCGGCGATTTTACACGCAACGCTTATCTTTCGATTTTTACAACGCCTTCGACAGCCAAAGACGGAAATATTAGCACATTTGTACCGATGGTTTCGCACCACGACCACACCGAACACGATGTTCAGGTTATGATTACCGAACACGGAGTTGCCGACCTGCGCGGAAAATCGCCAATCCAGCGGGCAATGACAATTATTGATAAATGTGTTTCGCCGATGTACCGCCAAATGTTGCGCGACTATGTAAAACATTGTGATATTGCTCATACGCCGCATAACCTTGCTGCCTGCTTTGCAATGCACACAGAATTTATCAAAACAGGAACAATGAAAAATGTGAAATGGGAAGATTATATGTAATTTTTATTTATTTTTTCTAATAATAATTTTCTAAATGTTTTTTTGAGTGTCTATTGTAAATAAAATAAATTTCTGTTTTTTGTAATTTCTTATATTACTTATATAAATAAGAAAAATATCGTTGCTAAAGAATTTTTATCTGATATTAAATGTAAAAAATTATATATTTAATTCATTAATAATTAGCAATTTAACGCTAATATATGACTTATTCTCAAACGATTCAATATCTTTATGCACAAACACCGGCGTTTCACCAAGTCGGTGCGGTGGCATATAAGCCGGGTCTTCAAAATACGAGAAAATTGATGAACGCTTTGGGAAATCCCCAAAAAAAATTCAAAGCAATTCACATAGCAGGCACAAATGGTAAAGGTTCCGTTTCGCATTATTTGGCTGCCTGTTTGCAAAAAGCAGGATATACAACGGGACTTTATACTTCGCCACATTTAGTGGATTTTGCCGAAAGAATTAGAATTGACGGGCAAAAAATCGGCAGAAAATATGTTGTAGATTTTGTTAAAAAAAATAAAAATCTTTTGGAAACAATAAAACCATCGTTTTTTGAATTTACAATGGCGATGGCTTTTTGCTTTTTTGCCGATAGAGAAATTGATATTGCAGTTGTTGAGACAGGGCTTGGTGGGCGTTTGGACAGTACAAATATCCTCAGGCCTGTACTTTCAGTTATTACAAATATTGCTTTTGACCATACGGAATTTTTGGGAAATACTTTGGAGAAAATTGCCCAAGAGAAGGCTGGCATTATAAAACGTAAAATTCCTGTGGTTATTGGAGAGGCAACAGAACAAACGCACCCTGTTTTTGTAAACAAAGCAAATGAAAAGGATGCACCGATATTTTTTGCTAAAGAAAAATATCAAATAACAAAAAATAAAGACCTGCCAAACGGAAAAATGAGTTTTCAGGTTATTTCAAAAGAAAATAATAATTTTGATTTTGAATGTTTTTCGGGCTTGTGTGGAATTTATCAACTTAACAATCTTGCAACAGTCCTTACAGCGATTGATGTGCTGAATAAATATACCAAATACAATGTTTATGTGAAAAATATATTTGAAGGGCTGGCATTTGTGAGCGAACTTACAGGCTTGCAGGGACGTTGGCAAACTATCGGATATAATCCTAAAATCGTTGTTGATACGGCGCATAATCCAGCAGGGATTGCACAGGTTGTAAAGCAAATTCAAATCGAACATTTTGATTTACTGCATATTGTCTTTGGAATGGCTGCCGACAAAGATATTCCGGCTGTCTTGGCTCTTTTACCACAAAATGCTGTTTATTATTTTACTCAGGCAAAAACGCAACGTGCCATTTCTACAAAAGATTTACAGACACAAGCAGAAAAGTACCAACTTTTGGGTGAAGCATTTCATTCGGTATCGGAGGCAGTAAGCGCCGCAAAAAAAAATGCTAATGCAAATGATATGATTTTTATCGGTGGAAGTAATTTTGTTGTAGGAGAGGCGTTAGACAATTAATAAATATAATCACAGGCTCAAATGCAAAATTGCTGATTGGAGAGTTGAGTACGCACCTCGCGGGGCGTTATGTCGAAATTGAACTTTTTCCGTTTTCAAGCCTAAAACTAATAACCTGAGTTTTGGATAAGCGATAGCCCGTTAGGGCTTGCATATCAATAGAATACAATTTCAAACGACAAATCTTGTTCGTTAGGACATTCACAATGAAAGCCCTACAGGCTAATATGGTCGGAAACATTATATTTTCCATTGATATTTATCG
>Ga0123357_10001097_pt1 | contig 28016 bp, 12 predicted proteins | sample TergutEmb28metaG_FD_89873 | JGI IMG/M metagenome (GOLD analysis project Ga0123357, IMG submission 89873) | Embiratermes neotenicus P4 segment gut microbial communities from Petit-Saut dam, French Guiana - Emb289 P4 | ecosystem: Host-associated > Arthropoda: Insects > Digestive system > Gut ...
CACATTCTCCTTCATAATCTTTCAGTCATTAATAGGGCTTAGTATCACAAAAAATACAAGAATTTTGTAAAATGTATCATTATTATTTTTTAATAAATTATATTGGCCCGCCTAAAGTTTTTTCCCTTTCCTTTGGCCCCCTCTTTAAAAAGTTTGCCCATCACTGGTCTAATTAATGCACGGAATATGAACATATTAAACTGACGCTGTATCTTTGCATCCTAATAACAGATACACAATGGATTATAATCGATAGCTCGCTAACAGGGAGATTTACAGTAGGTCATGCTCGATTGTAAAACTTCTTCACAGTTTTAACACAAATCTGAATGTGTTGGCGTATAGCGACTTCACAAAAATCTGTCCGGGAGTCAAGCTGTTCTAAGCAGTCAAGCGGACAGAAGGACGGGCCGACAGTCGCTTTCTGCAGCTGCTTTGCGAACGGCTAACAACCGCTGTGCACCGCATCACATCCCCAGATACATGGGGCCATGGAGTAACACAACGGACTAAATAGCCCGACACGGTTTTGAGCTTACCCTAGGATGTCAACTCTTCCGGCCAAAATATGGAACCTTCCTATCAGCCGCAAAGACAAAGCTTGGGTACAAGCAAACAGCTCGAGTCAGGTAGGGGGAAGAAGAATATGGTTGGAGATTGCTACCTGTCAAGTTAATGCAAACAATTGTCGTCCTTTGGTTTTCGCGGTCTGTATCTAGTATGTAGTTTCGGCTTTGTGGTTAAGCCATGAAAGCCAAGTTACGCGTGTACATACATATACATATGTACATATACATGTATGTATGTGTATACACACTCACACACATAACAGCGTAATCGGGTGACACTATAACAATCACTGCAAAAGGAGTCATATCAGAATTACATTGCAGATACTGCATTACGAACAGGGAGAGAAAACCTGCCTGAAATGCATTACGAAGCTTGGTACTAACCACAATATTTTATATATATATATATATATATATATATATATATATATATATATATGAACGATTACGTCTTGTGCTGCTGTCTGTATGTCTGTTGTGAACGTTAGTATGTAGTTATGAAAAGGACCACATTATAAAATAACAACATATTCCGGAGTTGGCACTTGAGTACCTTCGCTGTAAATACGTATATCATTACAGATCTGAACTCAGTGCGCACTGTGCATCAAAGTGTATGTCACCGTTTCTCCGAAACTTTTCCATTATCGAAAATTAGGAAATTTGATGTTTGTTTTTAACACTTCTCCCTTTAAATGTGGATTGGTTTAAGGATTAATATTTTTTTTTGTAATGACCTCCAGCAATACAGATTGAGGCTAAATTCACTTTTACAAATACATTCCATAACTTTCGAATCGTCACCATATATGCCTGATTAATCTCAAACATTTCTATGTGTCAGCATGATGTATCGCCTCAAGCAATTCCACATACCTAAGTTCAAACACGAAGGCAAATATTGATTCCGCGTTGTCCCAGTGGTATCTTACAGCCTATTATAGGTCGAAATAGACCTTTGTATCTGTACCGCTCATTGAGAGGCAAGCTGCATGCTTTCAGACGTAACGCCACATCAGACTCCAGGAAAGTGTTTTACGTGCCACCGCAACATAGTTGTTTCAGAAGTTCCGATGACCACTTATTTGATAGTGTGTTTACAGTAAGACCTCTGAAGGGATGCAGCTTCTAACGTCACAATACTCTAGACTGGATCGTATGTACTTGTCTAACAACTTTATTTGATGGTAGAGATATGTATAGAGTTTACTACATATTAGAGATATGTATAGAATTTACTACATGCTACATGTAGCTACATGTAGCTGTTCTCTATGTAGTAAATTCTATAAATATCTCTACCATCAAATAAAGTTGTGTTAGACAAGTACATACACTCCAACCTAGTTTATTTATGGACACAACGGGGATGGCGAAACTTATGGTCATAATACTCTCTTAAGAGGATGGGTGGGGCCCCAGGACCGGTCTGGAAGGGTGCGGCATATTTCGCTCCCACCCGGATTCGATTACCGGACCGTCAAGATCATAGCATAGATACAAAGAAAGCAGGATAACATGGAGAAATGAATGAAGGAATGAAAACGTTAACAGAATAATGGTTCAAACACTGCAGCAGAGAAGAACGCTAAGAGTGTCTCTTGGTTCGCTATTTCGCGACGAGAAACAGAAGACGCCCTTACACGGTATTGTGTGCGGACGCTAAGACATACCATGGTGTTTGAACTTAGACTGAAATCCCAAATCCCGCAACTCTGCCGCACGACCCGACAAGGATTTCACCAGTTTAGTGATTGAATTGCTGCCACGGAACCTAAAGACGATCGTGTCTTCCGTTACAGAAAAGCATTCCATTCCGGTACTTCAATTTGGACGTTCTACTAAATGTCGTTGACAGCGGACATCCGGACCATCGCGACGGTTCTACTTCGGAAAATGTACGCATACTGGAATGCGCATGTCGTCAGGCTTAATCGGATAAATCCTACTTCTTTCATCTGGGTACTCCACACATAAAGTTTGCCCTAGAACAGGCCATAAAAGCCCAGAGGGGGAGTAGAATTATAGCTCTGTTCCTTCTTCAACCTTGGCGCTAGGTGTGGGGTGGGTGATCAACGCCACGCCCCGGCCACTTTACCCCCGGGAAGGACCCGGTACAAATTGTATAAGAGGCTGGGTGGGCCCCAGGGCCGATCTGGACGAGTGCGGAAAATCTCGCCCCCACCGGAACCTGATCCCCGGACTGTCAAGCCCGTAGCAAGTCTATATCGGCTGAGCTATTACCCCCCCCCAAACACACACACACACAGAGAAGTCCCTTGTATGCCTTCAACACGCTTCGATGGCGCACAAAAGACGTGTAGAATACCCATTTCTTCTAGATCTAAAACTTAGATGGAAATTAAGTCACCACCTTCAAGCTCCGGCCGTCATTCGCGGTACAAAACGCTTCGTATAATGAGGAATCCAAGAGTGGCTTTGCAAGTGCAGAAGCGAAAAAAAAAACTTGTCTCTGCCACAAATCTTCACTGACTGAACGACGGCGTTTTGTAATATTCAAAGTGCAATATCAAATAAATTAAGACATATGCACTCATATATTACTAAGTCACCACTTTATTGAGAATGTGACATTCCAACATGTTTCAACTCTTGAAGGGTCATCTTCAAGGAGTATATTTGATACATCAGAGCAGCAAGCTCAACCAAATGAGTCACCAGATGTAACATTCAACTTAGTGTGTAGACTGTATTGTGTATCGCGGCAGCTAAAGTTGTAAACAGGAGGGAAATAAATTATGACAATGCTAAGGGTATAGAAAAGACCACAGACGAGCTTTCGAACCAGCTTTGGTGCAATGTTGGTACTGTACAGTACGCACTAAAAGCGAGTTTGTTCAAAATCAGTATATTTCTGCTCTAACCGTCTGAGGGCTCGAGAACAATGACGAAATACTTTCTCTTCCAACACTCTCGCCCCTTCCTGATATCCGGAACGGCACAGCTTTGTTTCAACTTCCCCACCTTCGCACTCTTGCCGCGATAAGCGCTGTACTGAATGAGCACAAAGCACTGGCTGAATGACACTGACAGAGGAGCGCTGAAGTACGCGGAGAAAAACCTGTCCCCCGTAAATCCCACGTAGACTGTCCCGCTATCGAACCCAAACCTCCACTGTGACAGGCCGGCATTTAACCGCCTAAGGCATCGCATGACATTCTCTGAAGACTCACAGGAATACGTTACGTACCTTACATTCTGTATAACACTCAGTTTGTACCGCATGCAGGAAGGACACTTCCAGAAAGACCAATCGGCGCTTAACGGTGACAAACATACGCAACGAATACACTGTGTGGGCGAGATTTTTAACTTTAAGACTTGGCGGTACATATGCTAACCACCAGGGTTAATACCTAAACCGCTCGCCACGTTAACATTCCGGCCACAAGGGCGTGCTTTCAGACAACTCTCATGTAACAAGACGAGCAGTCAAGAATAAATCTAACAGAACAAACACAAAACAACTTTCAAACAACCATTTGTTTAATTGGGCGTTTAGGCAGCGGTAGCTCAGTCGGTATAGCGACTGACTACGGGCTGGATGGTCCAAGATCGAGTCCCGGTGGGGACAAGACTTTCTGCCCGTCCAGACCGGCCCTGGGGCCCACCCAGCCTCCTGTAAAATGGGTACCGGGTCTTTCCCGGTGGTAAAGTGCGGCCGGGGCGTGCTGCTGACCACTCACTCCCTTCTAGTGCCGCGGTCATGGAAGAGTAGAGCTATACCTCTACCCACCCTCTGGGCCACACCGGGCCTGTAACGGGAACACTTTTAGGCAGCGCTGTCAACAGCAGTTGTTTGATCAGTGAACACAACAGGCTGTGAAGACCACACAGGAAACATGTAATGACAGAAAGGAGGAGAACAATCTTGACAGCGAGATGGAAAAATCGATCGTAACTGAATTTTCTCTCTCCTACTTCAGTACTCAACCCGTTTCGGATCTCAAGACATTCTTAACCTATGACAGACCACTTCATGAACGCCTCGCCATAGCAGGACTTCGAGAACATTCTGATGATGCGTAGTGTGAAGAGCAAAAGCAAACTGATAGAGGGGCAATATACCCAAACTGTGTACAGCAGTTTTATTCCTTCGGTACGTCACACAATGAGTTCTGTTATTAAGTTTCATAAATTATACAAACAAATCGCACGTTAAACTCATGTCCATTTAATTAAAACATCTGCGCAGTGGTGTATTTGTAATTTCGAACATCCACACGCCTTTATAAAGTACAGTTCATTACCCGAAGTCATTACACGGCATGATAAAAATAATTTCCTCAACCGCCATTTCTTCACTTTACAATGTAGTAAAAGTAACAACTCTTAACACAGACTACACAGATATATTTTCGTACATCTATAGTATCACAAAATGTAACAGCCCTAACTCAAATGGCGTGAAGTATTTCCCCCCTCAGCACACATCATGCTGGTATTTGCAATGGTAACATGTGGTGCTCACTGATGGCAAGATGTTCGTACTCAATTGCAGGAATATCCGCTGATATATTCATGAGCGGAGGAATGACACACAAATACACACATACACAACAGCACAAGCCAATATTAGCACATCAGAAAAAGAAGAATAATTACAAAGGTGCCCTACTGCGTTGCATATTCAAGCAGCCAACTGAAACCAGTTCCCGCAGAACGGTGGGATTTTTAAAATGTTCCAGTGCTCTTACACAATCTGTACTACAAATATGACAGCAAAAGGGTGTAACAGAGAAGCATGTTTTGCAAAAAGTCTACACCAAAGAACGGCGTGTTTACCATAGCGTCTGGTAGTAACTGAATTTATTCAGCAAAGCAGTTCTATTCAAAACAGCGAGTCTCATTCTAGCTTTACGACTGTCGTGTCACATTAAACATGGTTGCTAGCCGAACTAAAGAACGTGCGCCGTCCTGCAGTCTGTTCGGATTACAAGACTTAATCTAATAAAGGAATGGAAAGACACAAAGGTAAGATTGCGGCGTAAAAGGGTAAAAGGATAGAGCACTTACCCAGATAAGGCGCCGGTTGGTACTTCACTGCTGCGAATAAAACCAAACTGCTCGCCTGATCTCTATTGAATGATTGGCCAATGAACTGTTTTCCCAGTGCATTTTGATTCTTAGCCTCTGCTGACCATCATTAACGACAATACGGCCCTTTGCAAATCAATCCAAAGAGTTTCCAATCTGTTGAATGCATTGTTGTTTCGTATTCAACAGCACCCATCAATCCATTCTTCCTTCCTTCCTCCCAACACCTTCCGTCAAGGCTGCCTGCCTGCCTGCCTACTACCGACCTACCTACCTACCTACAGACAACAGATCACGATATGATTCACATAAGGTGGTAGCCGTTTCTAACACGGTGCGGGCAACTGTTGGCTAAACGGACTGCTACTGGTAGGAGCGAACGACTTCTACTAGTACACGCCGGATTCAAAGCAGTAGTGACCGTGTTCACTGTGTGAGTGCTTAACAGTGAGCGGCAGCAACTCGTCATTCGGCACCAAATCTCGCGCATGCGCATCAATCGCATTCCTAGCAGGGCTCAACTCATGGTCTGTGGACTGTACCTAACCACCTACCTATCTATCTTACAACATAAAGCGCACGATAAGGACAGGATGATATAAACAGGAAGTACGTAAAATAAACTACGGACGAATGATACTGAAAACAGTACAACGGACAGCTATAAATGAACGAAATAGCATACCTATGTTACGGGGTGTAGCTGTAAGGTGTAACGTTAACCTAAACTCTACCCATATTCAGTGATCGTACCGAAAGGAAGAACACATGGTCACCTATTTTGCGTTCATTTCATACACTTCAAGCGGGGAACCTTAAACGTAGCGGTCAAGGCATTTTTACCTTCGAATTTCGAAGTATTGCATAAAAAATAACAACAAAGTATATTTTTGTTAGCGCCATTTCTAAGCAAGTAATTTTCAATCAATCTACCAAATCACGTTTCATTGCTTATTCAACTTTACTGCCATTTGTTCTTAAACGTTTCACTTCGGTGTTCGTTTCTACAATCGCTAAGAAACACCAATGTGATATTAAAGCCAAAAGACACAGTTGGCACCCACTAAGTGTATGTTCATGATCCGTGCAGTATTCAGCCACCAACTCATTTACTGTTTGGCGATTTTTATTACATGTATTAATGGCAGCTATTAGCCTATGGCATAACATTACACCACAAGCCATGTTACAAATACCAATTTCAATAAAGAAACCCATGGTTTACTGCCGCTAACTGCTGATGCAGCTGATCTAAATAATTCACTAATATTCAGACATGTACTTAAGCATCAGGTAAGGCAGTAAAACACTAGAACCTAAAAGCTGAAAAGAGGAGGTGGGGAGATACCGGACTGGAAGGCTTTTAAACATGTTAGGTTAATGGCACCCTTACGGGCAGGATATTCCACCGTCAGCAGAAACTACACTCCCTTCCAGAACTTAACCTTCCTGTAACTTTGCACGAAATGAAGTCGTAATCCAGACGTTTATATTTAATAACGTTAAACAACACAAGGCGAGGACGTATCAGGAAATTCTGCCGTCACTATATACGAATCTGCTTCTGTTATATTACTGTACTGTCCGAATGAGACCTGAGGCCAGAAAACAGCTTCCCCCACTTCTCCTACCATAGTATCCGATGTAAGTTCGGTTCCGTTCTCCCAACTCTTCCACAACATCGGCGCCTTCAGCACTGAAAAAGACAGTACTGTTTCGCTGTCCGCTGCACTTGTACTCCAACTTCTTACAGTTGCAATAAATCGTTAGGCTTCCTTCCTCGGCTGTCTGGTCATTTCGTTTCACTCCAAAATTTCAACAATGAATACTTCTTCTAACAGGCACAGTCTCTGAACAACACAATTCGCAGGCATTCATACAGCAAGTATAAAATATACGGCGAAGGGGAGCATAAACTGAATAAGAAACACACACGTCAACAATAAACATATGTGGTTTAATAATATTACTTGGAAAAGGACACTTCGAGACACTTGCGAATGCAGTGAATTCATACAAACAACTTCCTACAGCCTTGCGACACACAAACTTGTACCAACTGAGAACAATATCAACAGTAGCAACAAAAATAACACAATTCCTGAGATGCTGTAACAACAATCCAATTACGGCGGATATTAAAGAAAAGCTTAAAAAACAAAAAAGAACACAAAACACACAAGCACAATAAAAATACAAATACCACACAAGAACACAGCTACAAACAACATGAATGTAATATGTGGAAATGCCAGCAAAAGCATGACAGTTGAAAACAAGGATTAAAAGAAGAGTGACAAATATGAGCAAGCGAAAATAATCCTCATTCGAGATGTCATTCTTTCCGCACCTACAGCAGAAGCAAAACACAAGCAGCTGAGGGGCTGACCGTGTGCCGACAGTGTACAGCAATCTCTCATTTACAGTAACTTCATAGGAACCCGCAAACTAACGTGATGCATGGTACGAAGGTCATCATATCACACACAACAGTGTTCAATAACACATTACTACGCATACCCCACAACAAAAACGACCAAGCGTCGCTACAGCGGAAAAGGAAGACCTCCTTCTTCTAATTCAGCTAACATCACCAAGTGTTTGCGATTTGTGTAGTCTAGAAAGAAACTAATAAACGGAACATGCAACCCTGTATCACTTCAGGAGCATATGGGTTATACACGAACTACTCTTGGTTCGCTGCCGGTAAATAGAGGGTCAATATTTTCACTACTGGCACCTCTTCTTGTCGGCTTGTTTACAGTTTACTCCACACCCTGGATCGCCCAGACGCGCTGGGAAGAAGCGGAGGGAAGTGACAAACGGCAGTTGTGAGACAAAATAACGATCTGTATTGACCGCATGGATAAAAAGCATCAAACATGAGCTCACTAGGATCTCAAACAGATCTAAAGCAAATTCATCTTATCATGGACTGATCAGAAGCAAGGCGAGCAATATTTTTGGAAATGAAGTTACATTTGCCGATCCCGGTGGCAGGGCGGTCTAAGGCGTGGGTCTGCAGTCGCTAGCTTGCTGAGCTGCGGGTTCGAATTCCGCAGGGGGCATGGACGACTGTCTCTTGTCAGTGCTGTGTGTTATCAGGTAGAGGTCTCTGCGAGGGGCCGATCCATCGTCCAGAGGAGAGGAGGTGTATGTGTGTGTGTGTGTCAGTAAGTGTAATCAAGGGCAACAATAACCTATACACATACAGCGACTAAGAAGGCAGAGGTAAAGACAAAGAAAGAGGGAAAGTAAGTTATATTTGAAAGTCAGGTAAGTACCGCGTTTCGTTGGGTCGCCAAGAAACTACACACACCATACATGGATATCCCAATCCCAGGTATCGACAAAAACCATCGACTAATTTAGGGGGTGAAATACTTTCATGGAGACAAGACTATCATTAATGAAGGTCGAACGTACACTGTGTGCCAAGCATGCGCACCAATTTCGAAAAACGTATTATTAACAATACAACTAGCAATCGTCGGGGGTATAGTTTCAGGCAATGTGTTTCAAGCCCCTAGCACTTTCGTTCTGACATGATGCCCCCCCCCCCGGCCACCGCCGCCGAGGACACTGCAACATCACAGCAGAAGGGAGTTAGGCGATAGTCACCAAAACTGCTGAAGTCTTCAGTCCCCTGACAAGCAAATTATCCAAGACTTTACAGGTAGTATGAAAAGTTAAAAGGATTACCAACAAGTTTAATTAAAAGAACGTGTAATCATTTTAACATCAATCATACGGATGGCAAAAACGATGGCGCACAGGCTCTCTTGACTTCAACCAAATTCCCGTAATGCCCTATGCATACCGAAGCTAGCAGGAGACAAGTTCAGTATTACACGGACCAGACCACCAGTACACAGTCAGTTAACAAGACGATACAGTAAATTAGAGTAGAGAGAGAGAGAGAGAGAGAGAGAGAGAGAGAGAGAGAGAGAGAGAGAGAGCTACACACATAGCACTCTCACGCACAGTACTGCTACGGTGGCAGGTTAACACGGCACAGTACAGGAGAAAAATAAAAAAGGGAAGGAAGGCCACACAAAGCAGATGGTGAATGCCGTCAACCATGACTACATTTTATGATGTATTACACTTACTGTGTGATTTTAATGCGCGACATGTTTCGGTTTAAGCACAAGAAGCCATCATCAGTCGACATTAAGGTACCAAATAACAGTTATAATGTAAACTACATTCATTCCTGTATTCACATGACAACTTTTATTTGGCACTCTAATTTTGACTGATGACGGATTTTTGTGCTTAAGTCGAAACATGTTGCGCAGTAAAGTTATATACTAATGTAACGTAAAACTGCATTGTCATTTGACAGCCTTCAGCCCTTACTTTGTATCCCTTCAACACAAAGGGATGCCTACCCTAAAGATATGTCCTAAAGGAAAGAAGAACTACCAATTTAACCTTTTCACGCCTAACGACTGTAGTGGTCGTACCGCACCGCTGACCTCTAAATGTTGCATTTTATATCTTTATTCAACAAATATAGGTACTGCATATTTTAAACATGGTATATACTCTCCGTTTTTTCCTCTTCAAAATGCAGTTTGTTTCATAAATCTAATGTATTTGGTTCCTGTATTATTCACATTTTATATACAGGTGTGCTAAAATTAAAAAAATAATTCCGGCGCCAAAAGGTTAAATATCTGGGAAGGTACGGTAAGGATAATATTAAAATGTGAAATATATCGTGGAATGGCATGGCTGAAATGACTAAGAATGCGGAGATTTAATAGCTCGGCATCGAACCTTCGCTTTAGATAAAATGGCGGAATTTCTGACTGCACACCTGAGTATGAGAAATTAGAGTCCAATTGGAACGTGATGGCACACGGTGACGCATGGGAGAGGAAGTGAAGGGGAAACTGGCGAATGGAGTGGGTAGCCAGTACCCTTCACACCACCTCGGAACATGGTGTATCTAGCATTACTACCAACCATAAAAGCTGATGCGCACACCTCGGCTGCCAGTAGTCGACTGAACTAAAGCCCATGCCGATTTAAATGGACTCATCCGTTTCGCCGAAAGACAAAATCTGGTTCCTGCGCGTGTACCATCACATTTCAAACGCAGTCTAATATGGAGGTTCTGGAGGAACATAGTGCTTCCATCGTCCGGGAAAGACTGAACTCGCCCCATTTCATTTCAATACGTGCCTTAATATCTGAAGTATACTAGAGATCGGAACAGTATCCCCGCATCTGTATACATTTTCACGTACAACGGTTTCCCTTTTAAACAAAACCACATTAATCGTAGTTACTACCAAATAAGGCAATCCAGGTAACAACAATACGTTCACATCTAATCACAGTGTGTTCAGTAATGAACGGAAAGTTTCCCCGAAAATGAAAGGCGTTTAGAACCGCAGTGCGAGTCAGAAAGCTAAGGAAGTGCAACAGATACTAACCCCACACCTGTTGAATGTGCCACCGACAATTTGCAACGATCTTTATCGAAGCAGTAACAGCAGCTAAAATCATTAACAAAGGCTAGGTGGGTTGGAAGCTGTGAGCTTTCGTCCAATTTGTTTGTGCCAAGAACATTAAAGGAGGCTAAAATGGAAGAGGAATTCGTTATCAAAGCGAATGAATAATCAGTTACCGTAAACCCTAAAATACAAAGGGAAGAGTGAAAGAGACGGAAATAATACTATTCTACACCATCTAGAGTGGCTACTAAGTTCTGAAACGCATGTTTGCGCAAAAATATATTCTATGCATTTATGGTTTGCTCGCGACTTCGATGGGAATTAAGGCATACATTTGTTGATTAGTAATAAATATTTCAAGGAACATACAGCTCCGAAGCAATAATAATAATACCTATCCCCGTTCTTGAGTTAAAATAGGTAAAAATGACCAAAACGGGTTGGTTTACAAAAGAAGCTTAACGATAAGGAACCTTCTTTAATGACAGTTCTCGAAATCATGAAAGGGTACAAAGACATTTTGAACAATACGAGATCCTCGAAGAAGAGTTACTCAGCTGATGATAAGCAGCTCCCACTTGTGGTTCATTAGGTTGAAGGTGCCTGGAAACAGGACGGCCATACGAACGTGTGGGCGAAAAAGGAACATGGATGACACTCAATGAGGAGCTTCGTAATTTGTATTTCTAACTGAAAATAGATATTTTATTTTTGTGGCACATTAAAACCAAGTGTTGCACAGGGCACAGAAAATGTCGTCGAGTACTATATACAATGTTTTCTTGGTGGCGTGTACATTTACGTAGCCAACCGAATCAGATGGAAGTACGCCTTAACTTGAAGCATTTCCATATGCTTCGAAACGGAACGCGACAGACAGCCAACCAGCAAGCCACCGCCGCATCGCGAATGCAATGCGGCGGTCGGCGGTGGCATCGGAAATACTTGTGGGGGATCTAGCAGGCCGGAGTGGAGCGCATCGCAACCGCGAGGGAGCAGACTCTTCAGGCTCCTGTTAGGATTCGACAGAAACTTGCCACTGAAGGAACTGGAAGGAGAGGAAAATCAGATTTCAGAATCAGAACATGAATGGATCAAGTAACATGACTAACAATCCATCTCGTCACAACCATGAACAACGGTCAGACCTCAACACATCCAATACTTCGGAGGACAGCCTGGCTTCTATGATCCGTTAAACCAAAAAAGGTCCAGCATGTTAATGAAATGCACACAACATAACTGCACCGCATTCGGAAAGTACTGGGTTCAAATCTGAAACATTATGTGCGAGACTTTTTGTGGTTTACATCAGTCTCTCCAGCACAACGGTCGGCATAGTACCTTACATCAGGTCACAATACCTTGATTCCGCACCCTCTCCAATTCTCCACTCGCCGAAACATTCGACGCTATTTACACGTAGTCTGAGGTGCTGACACAAACAAGTAAATAACAACACACACACACACACACACAACGGATCACCCAATGTCGTGGTCACTACAGAACGATGCTCAAACCCAATCTAGTACCAATGCAGTCTACACGTCCTTTTGGAGTCTACTAAACATTAAAAAGACAATGAATTTAACCAGGCATTTGTGAAGAGCAAAGCTGAACGCCACTGCACGTCCCGCATTGCGAAACTGGAGGGTGTGACGTTTCAAACTTGGATTTCAATCCCTAATACTGGACTCACGCCGATCCCGGTGGCCGCGCGGTCTAAGGCGTGGGTCTACACGCACTCACTTGCTGGGATTGCGGGTTCGAATCCCGCTGGGGACATGGATGCCTGTCTCTTGTAAATGTGTGTTATCAGAGGTCTCTCCGACGGCCGATCACTCGTCCAGAGGAGTCCTACCTAGTGTGGCGTGTCTGCATGTGATCGCGGAACGTCACAGAGCGGCTTAGGCCCACTAGGACTGTCGGGATTAGGAGAAAAAAAAACTGGATGCATAAACCGCTTACGTACGGCGATCAACAGGCCGGAAGATATAAGCGGTCTGCTTCACCCAGCACCTATTTTGACACCAGTCTCACACCTCGCGTCACTCCGCAAATGTTCCTTGAGAAAGACGGTATCAACTGTCCAATGAATTGTGAATGTAGGGTGGAGAACCGGGCACAAAGGAAAAGACCAGGTACATTCTCAATTAATAGGGCCTTCAATATTCGAACACTACCTCTCTCAAGAAGCCTAGGTACAAAACAAAAGATGGGAAAACTGAGACAATTAACTGTAAACTTATCTAAAGTGACGGGAAGTTTATATTAAAGAACAGAAAAAAAAAGTGTACAAGAATCAGGGGCGAGATTTACTAAATGAGGTAACGAAATTTCGGCTTCCAAAGGAGCGTAAGTGTCTCGACTGACTGAATAACAGCGACAGGATCAAGGAGAGAACTGCAATATTTCGTTAAAACGTTAAAATTCGAAGAGGGACATTTAAGCCACTTTCAAACACAGAATAAGTTTCGAACAAAAGCAGGGATGGAGAGGAAGTGAGGTAGGAGGCAAAAAAAAAAAAAAAGCAAAAAAGAAAAATCACCATCGGTGAAGAAAGGCAGGGATTCACTCAAAACAAAATAAATAGAGAGCAGTTTCCCTCCGGAATGTTTAAACTCAGCAACGGCAGTTGCAACACACAAGTTCATCTTCACGGATTTGCAAAACACGTTTTCCCGAGAGAATGGACCCAGAGAATCGCCTGAAGCTGCGTCAGACAGAGCAGTTCAGTACTGCGATATGCTGTGACGAACGGCGTAATGCAGGTTCACTCTCAGTAAATGAATATGTATACGTTGGGCGCGCATTCCCATTTGCACTTGCAGAAATAACACTATATTCTTCACCCATCTTTCCTTTCCTTCGTACGTTACAAAAAATCTCGATGCGCGTGGAAATGGCATCGCTGCAAGTCCATACATTCTGCAAGTACGTAGAGACCTGCGACGGTTATATCCAGTGCACTGTAACAGTACTACAGCTACTACCAACACCGTACGTCTTGGTCAGCACAATCAAATGTCTTACATTACAGTCCACCAACCTGGTTCAAACCCCAGGCAAGCCACACAATTGTGTATGTGAAAAAGGAAATGTAAAATATCGGAAGAGTAGGCACTGACCAATACAGCAATGTCTGTACCCTTATTTGGCATAACTCCAAAGCCTCTGTCGCCCCCCATTCTTTCTGTTTAGTTGTGCGAGTTACGTCATGCGGTCGGGGAAGTCATGCGACTTGGACATCACATTTGCATGGATAATCAGTTCTGTTATGACACTTCTAACAGTCCCTGAATTCCGAGCAGGATGGGCTATTAACATCTTACATTAAGCAACTGTACTTTAACTTTTCAGCATCTCCAGCCAGGGGCGTCTAATTCCCAGGGGTGTTACAGCTACCTTTAACCAGTGAGGAATATACCTGGGTACTATACCCTCTACGAAATTCTGGCCAGCCAGAAACGGTAAAATCTCTTTCGATACCGGATCAATCAAAGTCGTAGACACATTTGTTAGAAATGTCACTTCCAGAACACGAAATACGGCTACATGCAGTACTAGTCAGACGGACGCCATCAAGTATAGTATCGAGGGTCACTATCTTCTTTCGTTTAGCAAAGACAGTCTTTTTAGGATCATTACAGAGGGCAGTCGCAAGCACATACGTCACACATGCTTGCACCGGGAAGTGCAGACATTCAAAATACCAAGTTAGGCAGTGACTGCGAGAAGTACAGTCAACAATAAAGTAACTATCTCTGTATGTGAGAAACTGTGCACTTCAGCAGCTTCATTAGATCCAAGAACAATTTCTTGAAGATTCAATGTCAATCTCCCTGTCACAACTACTCCCCTGTTAGCTACAGCAAATACCTGTCTAAGACCCTGATAAAGGCATACACGTCTTGATAACTTAAGCAAAACTGTGCACCTGGTACTCTCATCATCCCGACATATCTAAGTGATTAATTTGGCGTCCATCCTTCTGGTAGAAAATCAGGTAGAGAAAAGTGAAACTCGAATCGTACAACACAGCGACATGAGTTCCAGCGCACTGCGGATGATCATCACCAATACGAAATATCTCCCCTTGCTTTCTGGGCTTCGTGATAAATAACTCGAACGAAAAGCTGTTCGTAACGAAAGTCCGATCGCGCACAATTCATCGAGTGCCACAAACGAAACCTAGTGTACTACAATGAAATGACAACTGCAGCACACCAGCTGCGGAAAAGGATGGGTGGAACAGAACAGAACAGATAAATTTTATGGGCAGAAGACAGAAGAACGCATACACAGCTGTCTCGGTCTCCACAGGGGAATGTTTGACATACAGCAGACGGATGTTATCATTCATATCACTGCACGACTGGTGCCCTCTCACGTAACTTTCTGGTCGTCCGTCATATCATCGCAAAACAGCGGTTCCTTCCTTGTGCTAGTCACGAAAGTACAGCCACGTTCTTACTGTCAGCAGTGGCTACTGCTGATCCCAAGGTCAGGTCTAGCGGATGAGTCAACAATGCCTTCAAATTTCCCTTCCGCTAGACCTTACCTCCGGATCAGGATTCGCTACTGTCGGTATATAGCAAACCGTTATAGTAAAATTTGTTAAAACCGCCTAGTATAGTAGTAATCTACCGAACTCCACAGTTGAACCTTATGCCCCACGTGAAAAGTTGAGAATGCTGCAGTTTTGTTCCAGCTGCTCCAAAACACTGCCTACCTAAGTTCCACATTCTTCCGTATACACCTGTTCTACACGGATCAACCCACAAACAACTGCCTTCTAAATTCTTCTACATGACGTAGAAGACACCAGGAATTAACAGCTTATAAATTAGTTGGTTAATGTTTGATACAAGAGATGTTGAGGTACAGACGCCATGATGATGATCCCACAGGGGTCGAAACATGTAGCAGTTTTCAACGTTTCAATGTATTGTAAGAATGTGAATAAAAAGATCGTGCATTTGTCGGTGAATTGCTATCAGTGACTGCTACGATTCTTTAACGTGCGAACTGTTGTGCTTTTCCACACACAATATGCTAAAATAGGAAGGGGGGGGGGATCCAAGTTATGGTATACCTGCGTTCTTAAAGAAGACAAAAACCAAAAACAAGGAAGTCAACAGGATAGGAAAACCGTATTCCACTTGGTAGGAACGTGGCTATCACCACTTACCTGACACAACACTTCCAGTGTCACAGGGTAGACCATGTGTTCGATGATGACCCTCAAAACGGTGTTGGGGCCACCTTGAGTCTCATTCTGGCCGGATAGGGCTGAAGCCGCTTGTAATGCAGCCTGTGCAGAGGCGTTCTGAAATAAAAATATTAAAGTATTTAGAATTATCTCAACACATTTCACACTCACCGCCAACAGGTCCATTTGTCAATACAACATATTGGTTATATTATTCGTGATATCAGGCTCCAGCCGCGATGTAGATGAGATCTGCGTTCTTTTGCAATATTACGCAGCGCAGTGAGGTAATTCCGTAGCGAGGAGTTCTTTACCCTTGAAAATGGGATCAACAGATTGTCCCGAAACGTCGTTGCGTGATTTCCACTCTACGCTGCGTAACATCCCAAAAGTGCGCAGATCTCATCCAGATTTTACTGGAAATCGGAAAATATGACAATCGCACGCAATGACAAGCATGTGCACAGTCTAGCCATTTCAGCGACTAAATGGTTGGAACACAGAAAAAACAATACTGTTTTCTTAGTGCCAACGACTGTTCAGAAGTCATTCACTACGTCTGGGGAGAAACAGTTCATCAACGTTAAAGATGGGATGAAGGTAACACTGAAAAGTGGAAAGCCATATATATGCAGCTGCAATCAGAAGAGCGATATTTGTGAACAAAATGATATTCCTCTCCCCCCCCCCCTCTTAAGCAGGTTAATGCGATAAGTGTGCGCTGATGATACCCGAACTGACGTCCATTAAAATCAGCACACTGTTTGGTAAATGTGTAGGAAGACACGACCGAGCAAACGTGGAGGCCGTAAAATGTAGACGACGATAAAAACGCAGAAAAATAATATAAAGAAGAAAATAATAAGGTCCTTGTTTGATGTCATCTTCAGTCCCGTCTTATTAAAAAAAAACATCATTCACAACACACACACACACAAAACTGCTTGACTTCCTAATGACTTGGGTTTGTAAAGGATAGACAGAATATATAGCATACACAAGATAATATAAGCCCGTCGTTCTTTGCAAAATAAGGAAAAACAGTCTAAGAAGACTCGATTGCTTGATATGGCGAAATTTCTGAGTGGCTTTTACTGGCCACAAAACGGCGCCCTTTACTTATGCAGCTTACTGACAGGAAGTGCGCTGAAACGGAAGAGGGTCTTCATTTCCTACCGTAGGAAACGTTAAGCTTGTTCAAGTCGAGTTGGACGAGAATGCCGTACAAACTACTTGCAACAACGCGAGCGTTGTGCCATGGCAACTTGCGCCTGAAATTATGGCCAACTCTCCGACGGGAGAACTGCTTGAAAATCGAAATATATAACTTACGAGGAAACGTTGCGTAAGCACTGCGTGGAAGTGTCACTTCCGGGGCTGCAACATGCCTTCACAACAGCCTACAGACGTGCTCCCTTGGAAAATACACACTTTCCGAATGCAATCTTACAATAATTTTAAACGTCTCATTTAAAATTCTGACGAAGTTACTAAGAAATACACAACGGCTTCAGGGTAAGGTCAGTATACCTCAGCAATCCACTGTTTTCTTTCTTATTCTCACAGCATTAACATTATCATCACTGTTATTTCCTGTGAATGTCGGTTGAAAACGTACTGTTAAAGCGTGTTTGCTTCCTTTGTCGCATTGTTTCTTCTTCCGTTGCAGGTCCGTTTCGGCTCAGACAGCCATCTTCAGTGCGTATTCAGGAATACAGCCTTACAGATGACAGATGCATTATACGTCCACGATTAGCAAGGCACCGTTGCACGCTTAAGACATACATAAATACACAGATTATCGCGCTATCGCTGAGTACATTACATATTAATTATGTTATTTAGCGTTACATGCATTGCAATGCAGTATTATCGAGTTACCATTACATTCACTATACACTATCAGCAAGTTACCGTTATATGCATTACAGTTCATGGTAAGCTAGTTACTATTACAAACATTTTATTTTCGTGGACAGCTAGTTAATGTTACAGACATTTTATGTTCATCATTAACCATCATCTGTAACTTCCGTGTTTTAAGAAAGAAGGTGGAAGGATAAGAATATAAACTTGCTACGTACGGAAACCACTAGACACAAAGTTCAATACCTGGAATCGTATCCGACATCACTCAAGTACGTCGAACGTTGCATATCATTAAATCACACTAAGATTCATATGTCAACAAATCTTAAATTCAACTACATTTCGTATGCAAAGCAACGAATAACGCGAACAAAATAAATTAAAAACAAACATATGCCAATCGTTCAAAAACGTTCAGGTGTACGACATCATCCTCAGAGCAAACTTCTTTTAACATATAATTTCCTTCAACTTGGAAAAGCAACGTCGTGTCTTCATTTCGTCGGGCGACTTCCACCCACCCTTCATTTCTATCATGATTTAGCTACAGTCCCTGCTCCTCGCCCCAGCCAATACCCCTTCTAACGACAGAAAGTTAACAACGCTTCTCCATGTTGAAAATATACACCATGCAACGTTACTTTCTCAATTTGTCTGATCTTTACATAGTTTTCCTACGTAATTCTATTCGACATGGACAACCAATCCACCGAGCTACGTTTCTCGCAAAGCAGAGCACATAATTTTGGTATCCTCTTTTACGGAATTCAATTCTACTGCAGCGACGCAAACCCAATCTAGGTAACTGTAAATAAATAAATCTACGATTCAGGGTTGGAAACTGTATAGTGGAGCAATTGTCAAGAAATCTCCCCGCTTTTATAGAACCAGGAAGTTAATTAATGATCACAAACTTTCGTCATTGAATTCTATACTGAGCAAATTTAATCCAGTCGATGCACAGTCCATTTCTGCTTTAACCATTCTGTCACAACTACACCAACTGTTAAATTCAAACAAGGTTTACTTTCTACAATTCCGTCGGATTACTTTCAATCGACTCTGTACGAACTGTATGCCCTTCCAATCTCACCATCCTCGGTCTAATCTTCCTGTCACTAACACCAGAATACTAACTACACGGTTCGACACAGTAAAACCCTGTCCATCACTCTGGCTGTTCCATATGTTCCTCAGCCTTCAGCCCTCTAACACCCTCCAGCAATACGAAACTGCACGGGCATGGTGGTAGGGCACTAACAACTCTATACCACCTCCACATCCCTGCCGAATTTGTATTGAAATTGTTACGGTACAGTATCCTGCCGGCACAAACCGTTCTCTGAACAAGAAACAGGCCTACCGTAGAAGAGCTGTTTGTGTTACTGGAAAAATTGGTAAAGAAAACAAGAATCTCGCAGAATCAGGTGCAGTCCCTGAACTTCATCATTCCAGAAACCCAGGGCTCGAATCTCGTTACCCAAAGGGAATACTTCTTTCCAGCATCCTCACTCCTGCCAACGCACCTCAGCACCTCAGGTCCGCTTCATTCCAAACAATTCATCCTTCTCAACCACACGGTAAGACCTCGTTCGGCTCTACATGGCACAGGCCGATACAGTTGGCATAACACTTCGGAAATACACAAAAGAACGCCTAAGTTCCAGATAAAATCATGACGCTCACGTTCATCCGACAGCATTCATCCGTGATAAAATATTCATGTTATTCTGATCCATTCAGTTTTGTTATATTATACTGAATACAAGCGAAATATTGCAGTAAACGCAACTCTTTTAATATTTGCCTTCAATGCTACTTGTTTCCGTTCAACGAACCAGCATCGGGCATTAGTTTACAAAAATTTTAAAAAACAAAAGTGAGATCTCACTAAACAGACCATGAACATCGCAAATGTACTTGTGTGGGGGTTTTTAAAGCAATGCTCGATGACGTTCGTTGAATCGAAACATGTAACACTGAAGACATACAGCGTTTGGCTGTAATGCTTCGTTTCTATCTAACAAAATATTTATATAAAGTAGTGCATTGGAAAACAAGCAGCCGAGACACATTTCAAAGCACCGATCAAGCATTCGCCTGCACCGAGGCAACTCTGGAAATATTCAGTAGGAACAACCAATGAAACGGGCAAGGTTCGAGCAGGGTACATCTAGAACGCAAGTTACAAGGCCTTGATACGCTGCTTGGGTTCTGCTCCTGACAAATCGCTGCTTTGTGCCGCTATATAATTGGCACTACAGCGACTGCTGTAGCAATATTACCTTGGGGTGCGGTAATTTTCACTGCATTACCCACTTAATTCCAAGAAAAGTCGATTCTGGAGCGTAGCTGTATTTCGGGTGAGCATTCGGGGGTTAAATCAAGATATGCCATGCCCATACATGTTATCAATCGTAACCTGCTACCAGCACCATCGACCACACTCAACAACAAACTGGTCCCTCTACTACGTTCTACAACAAACTACATAAAACTTGTTCCTGCGATCATTTGTGAGTGAAGCTGGCAGACGGAACTTACAGCAAACTCTGGCACAATCTGAAGGTAGAAAAGAGGTCTGCCGTCTTCAACTGAGATAAGTACTCTCCCTCGAACGGTAAGGAGACGAACAACAAGGTTTCCGGAAAAAGGGGGTGTATTTCATTATATGATACAGAATAGCCAGAAACGTACAGGGGGGAGCACACTTTGCTTGGAGTATTACAAGAGTGATAAACTTACGTGGCACATTATATTCCAGCTAGGTTAGAGGGAAAAATACTTTGACGAACCCTACAGGCACAGCGCCGGCGCATCTACAGAGAGCCCAAATCCCTATCCTCACCCTTATTCTCACTAAAGCTCCACCCACTCAACCCTCTAAAATTATTGACTTGAATTATATTACTATATCAACTTGCTCCCTATTACTAGCGCGACCAAGCCAAGTGGAAAAGCATCTAATTAATACATTTCCTAAGCCTGCCTGTTCATCCATGCATCCAATCTGTTCCTGTTTTAAAAAGTAACGCCCAGGCCTACATTTGGAAGACAAAGAACTTTGTACTGTTAATCAAAACGTTTGAGTTGCTTACAAATTAAGCCATAATTAACTTATTCTATAAAGACAAGCCTGTAGGAACTAGTTAGACGACGCCCATAACAGAACTGAAAATACGAGTAGGAAACTGCAAAGCTTTGAATAGCAGAAATCAGCAAATTCGTTAAAATTAGAGGCACAGTACAACGCCACTTCCAGTCCATGAGGAGTATAAATCGTTCTTTGGTTAATTATTGACGCTATTTCGAATACCACGGTAACAAACAGCGTCGAATCATACGGGAATATGATGAATGGCGAATGAATCATTTATTTCGTCTGAATACTGAGGAAACCTCTCAGTCAAGACGGTCGGTAACTAAACACATTTTAGGCAGGCAACACCCCTGAACTCACCCCGGTTTCCACTGCTACGACAGCCCCAACTGCATAGCTCAGTGCTATTCAAACTGTGCTCAACACTGTTGCTTCATAATGATAATGGTGAACATAATTTCGATAACTTCAATGTACTTTTATTTCCGCATAACCTTAGTTTGAAACTTTTATTCCATAATTTGCGTAAACATGTTATTTCTAAATGAAAAATTTATATTTTAAACCTTTATTTAATTCCGACGCCCAAAAATTACATCTTACTTTCCTCGAGAGTACATGAAGTCACAAGGGTTCCAAAAGATACTAAGAGCTTGGACACTAAGTAAATAATTAACTAATTAACTAACTATAAGCAGCAAAATCCTTCTTTAGAAGCTACCAGATTTTGAAAACCACTGGCATAAATAATATAATATAGCAATTTGTGTACCCGCCCTTGTTTACTAGTTTAATAACGTTTTCTAAAATCTGTAGCTCCTATGGGTCCTAAATACAAGTTGGTGAACTATGTGGATTGCCGTCTCTTGTTCGTTCGCCAGTGCTTCTTCAACTGCACACGTCACACACATTTATACCGAACAGAACCGAAACTACTCAGGAAATCCAGTAGCGGCTTCGGAAGAACGCGGTCGTAATCTGGGAAAAGATCCTACAAAAATAAACTTTTAAGATTTTTATACTGTTCATCCCGTTGCGCGTACCTTCAGACATTCGCCAAGTACGAAGGAATTTGTCTTATAAAAACCTGACTGCTACAGTTGGCAAGGACACACAAGGACAATTTGGTTTACGTACAGAACTCCCGTTTCCTATCAGTTGAACTGAAAGTATTACTTGAAGATGTCCATGTCGGCCGTAACATGTTGTAAAGAACGTTAAGTACTGGCAATAAATTTTAATTGTGAAATAGCGGCTATTTTTAGTTAAGTTTGACACTTAACGTATCTTGCGTAAAGTAAAAACCTTATACAAGTATGTTTCATTTAATTAGCAAGGCCTACCTTGTTACACTTATCATTTGCATATCAATATACGATCCATAAAACAGCAATGCTACAGCTCATATCCCATCACAAATACCAAAGGCCAACGTAATAATAAACGAGACTTCCAACACAAGAAAGAAACCCCACACCTAGAACAATCTCATGAATCGTCCCACGTTTTCACTCACAACATTACGACTACACTACAACCAAAAATAGCTATAGATTTTCATTTCAACAAATTTTAACCGTGACATTATCAAAGTGACACACGGCTACATTAAGCTACCTTCCTAAGAACACTAAACTCCTTAAGTAGCAACGAAGGTCAATCATGATTTTACCTGATAATGTAGTTTTATTACACACGCTGTATATTACTTTTCATTACATATAGCTTGAGGATGGCACATAATTAGCCGCTAAAAGTAGCTTTATCAATTCTGTTCATACGTAAAGTACATGCGCCAGACTGAATATTGTTACCATTACAGATATTTTCAAGATACATCCCATCGCAAACTAAACAATTTCGCGATTCAAAAGCGAAATAACAGCATGAAAGAAGAATAAAACACGAAAAGAAAAACAATCGCTATGCAGAAAGCTGCGCTAAACAAACGAATCTGTATAATTCCTACACGAACACATGGCGCTCAGCGGAGAGGTACGAGGTGTACCAGCTGGTAATGCCACCAGACAGAACATGTGAGACTAACCATATATCAACTGGTAGTGCCACCAGACAGACCATACGAGACTAAACATATATCAACTGGTAGTGCCACCAGACAGATCATGTGAGACTAACCATATATCAACTGGAAATGCCACCAGACAGAACATACAAGACTAACCATATATCAACTGGAAATGCCACCAGACAGACCACACGAGACTAACCATACATCAACTGGTAGTGCCACCAGACAGAACATGCGAGACTAACCATATATCAACTGGTAGTGCCACCAGACAGAACATGCGAGACTAACCATATATCAACTGGAAATGCCACCAGACAGAACATACGAGACTAATCATATATCAACTGGTAGTGCCACCAGACAGAGCATGCGAGACTAACCATATATCAACTGGAAATACCACCAGATAGGACATACAAGACTAACCATATATCAACTGGTAATGCCACCAGACAGACCACACGAGACTAACCATATATCAACTGGTAGTGCTACCAGACAGAACATGCGAGACTAACCATATATCAACTGGTAGTGCCACCAGACAGACAATGCGAGACTAACCATAAATTTAACTCCTCGTAAATAAAACTGTATGCAGCTGCACACAACAGCAAAACGTAACTTTACTTCGCTGTTAATGTAATTTCCCTGTACGTGCATCAGAGGTATATGCAAATGTCTTCATCCCACCGTAATGGCAAAGTTAAAAGTTGCTTGTATTTTGTTTTTCGGTGTCTCTAGTATGTGTTTGCGTTTGAGTTCGCCGGCAACGACTTGTTTCATTATCTGAACACATTTATGGTAAAACTGAACTCGAATTGTTTTTCTCACAAGTAGAATATAAAACTGATAACACCAGCTGCAAGGTAGTTTCAGACGTGCCCCTTTAAACACTTGCCATATATCTACGGGCTGGTGCATGTAGTTAACTGCTTTAGGACAAGCCTCTTTGACTTTTCAGACCGCAGACGACAAACTAACTGCTCAGGATGACATTATACAAAGTTAGGTTATCAATTAAACTGGTTATTGGTCGAAAGACCGTGAATGAATCCACATGTCAGATCCTCTGAAGGCTTCCATAGTCTTTCTCACTTCAGAAAGGCTGGAGCCTTTAAAATGATATATCACCACACCACTCCCACTAGCATCGAAGGTTTTCCGTGAAATGCTTACAGTTGAGTAAAGATAGACAGACCAACTTGATGTCATTTGCTGTATTATTTCTTAATTTAATGCTCAACATGTTTCGGGCGTTAATACATCCATCCTCGGGAGCTTGCGACTTATTTGTTGAGTTATTTCATGGGTTGTATTGCTCTGGTTCGATGTGAGTTGGTGTTACGTTGTGGTTTGGCTGTGGTGGTGTGATATCCGTATGGAAGCTTCAGCCTGCATACGGATACCACATCACCACAGCCAAACCACAACGTAACAGCAACACACATCGAACCAGATCAATACAACCCATGAAATAACTCAACAAATAAATCGCAAGCTCGTGAGGATGGATGTATTAACGTCCGAGGCATGTTGAGCATTAAATACGGAAATAATAAAGCAAGTGACATCAAGTTGGTTTCTCTTTACTCAACTATCAAGATGATGCACGGTCCAATAAACATAAGATGCTTACAGTTGTTTAGACGGTCAAGAAAGTAACACAGCTTTATGGAATCCAAACGTGACGATACCTTTCGCCCAATCACAACCTCCGGACAATGTTGCAAAAGAACTGTTACCATAAATCAAATCATGGACGCTTCCCTAAATATCTCCAATTCATTACTCATTACCTACCCTAGAATTAGGCAAAACATGAAACACAGGAAATCCCAGTACTTTAGTCTATTAATAGCCAGCTGAATCCACTACACACAATCGAATCACAAGTCTCTTGTGCCGATTTCATAATAATTACCACATGCAGTTCTATTTTTATTTTCGACAACTTTTGCGATCCAAGCGGTATGTACACTTCACATTTTCCTCCCCACGATTTAACGTCGCAAGCAATATTAGGCGAAGGAGGCAGTTCCTAACGCGACATGCTGCTCTCCAAGCGTGCCATGTATTGGCGTTAAGAAATTCACGGAATGAGTTATGTTGAGACCACACAACATCCAGAACTGTCCCTTCTTCGCTGCTTGGTAACATGAATAATGAAAATTAATACCAAAAGCGTCGAACCGATAGACGTATGCACTCTTCACATTACACTGCGGGATAATAAAAAGGACAGTTTCGAGATAAGTACGAAATGTGGAACAGAACTGACGTTAACCAATATTTCGCTGAAAGGAATGGGGCAAACTAGCCGGTCCGGTCAGCTCCCTAGAGCCAGCCGACATGATACAGCACGACATAAGCCGTTACAAAACTCAGAACTTCATAAGCATCGTCACAGATGAAAACATTAATATGGACGTCAGATTTGATAAAGGACGGACAAAAAGAAGAGGGGATTTTCGACTGCGGGATAAACTGTTTTCTTATACAGGGTGTTCAATTGTTTTCTTATATTTGCTCACATCTATGTATTAAGTATTACAATAGTCACACCGCCAACAAACAATGGCATATCTTTCAGTCTTCAGTCAAACTGTTTCATGTTTATGTACTTGGCAGTATCAATAATGTTTCTCGTAAATATACTTGACAGAGTGCACTAATTTTTTTGTTAGAACATTTGACTGTGTCAAAATGCTGTCATGTTAATATGCTTGGAAGTGTCAGTCATGAGAACTGCGATCTTCTGGGTTATTACGCAGCAAGCAGCGATAATTCCTAACCGACGTTTCGGGACAACCTATCAGTCCATCTGCAAGGGTCAAGAACCAAAGAATTCTCCTTCGATTCTATGCGCCTTCCATGGATTTAAAAAACAAGTTTAAATCCACCACCAACGGAAACAACAAACCTCGCTCAGGGATACTTTAGGTAGCGTAGATTCTGATCCACGTCGACACAGGATCACAGACGACTGCGTCACCTAGCCTCATCAGTGACTTAACGACAACTGTCAGTATGCAAGTGTCCAAAACCTACTGTTGAAATCATTCTCAGAGTTCACTGTATGAGAAGCAGGAGGCTTGGCACTGATGTATTTCGTACTCCGAAACGCTCTGAAACCGTTGTTTTTCTGGGCTATGGGCTGGTGTCACACTGACTCGGAGGCAATTCGTACAACCCACGCATCACCTTACTGGGTCAATACCACACACGGTGATTTACATGTTCCCTCATTTCCGGAAAACAAAAGCTAAGAAATCAATATCATACAAGCCATTATCGCAAAACACGCAGAACTTCCCTTTTTGCTTCGTTAAATGGATGAAAATAGCGCAGTTCTTTAGAACAGTCAGGGGTGTCAAGTGGTTAATCTCACCTAACGCTATTCCTGTCACATTTACAAACACCGACCTGCCAGACGTTCGCAATGGCGACACCAGTGCCTCTGGTAACTGCATTAACCGGTGGGCACTTGTAATGGATTAGGCAAATACAGTTACGACACTTCTAGTTAGAAACCGCATGCGAACAAAGATTAACGTTCCAACTGAGGGACAAAATAATTACGCGCGTTTGGAAACAGACCTTCCTACAAACAACATAATTAATTAAACGAATTCTTGGGCTCAAATTAATCGAAATAATGTTTGAAAATCCGGTTTGTTGTTTTACAGAAAACGCACTGCGTCACTATTACAAAAATAATTTTTAAGTGTTACAGTAGGTGGCTCTACATTGCTAACCAATGTGTTTCTAAAAAGTCTGACATGAATAGGACATTTATATTTTATATTCACGTGGAAAACAAACGCGTACAAAGTTCTGAAGAAAAATATTAAGAGAAAACGTCACTTAGGACACCCAAGAGTAAATAGAATCGCGGATCCTTAAACGGCAGTATTTTTGAGTCCGTATGATACAGCCAAATGTGAAGGAACGGTCTTGAATACTGAATGGCAATTTATATGCACGCGGCCAGTGCAATTTGAAGGTTTCATTGGCCTGACAGGAAAGGAAACTTCTTCTAGACGATTGTCAGTTTAGACGGTAGTCCGGCTGAAAGCCCAATCGTGTATATACCATTACGCTTTCACTCTGCAAACCGCGTTGGGTGTGGATAAGATTAAAATGCGCATCACTTAAATTTGTAGTGACATGTGACCGATCTGTCATGCCGCGGACGGCCTGATCTCATTCTTTCACACTTGCGATTAGAATAATCCCCATAAAAATGCATTCCAGATAAAGTACTGCAAGGAGAAACAGATTAGTAACAGAACTGCGGATAGTTTTCTTTAAACGTGTGACTCGCATCACTTCCAACTATTAACCAACAAATGCACATATATAAATTTCACTTAAAACACTTTAGAACGCTTAAAACCACTCCGACATGTTTCGATCATTTCAGATCATCATCAGGGAGCTTCGTCGTTCCTTGCTAAAGTTATTACATATTCACGATTTAGTTCGTTTTTGTAAACAAGATGTTGTGGCAGCATATCATGTTGCGTAGGAATCTGTTGTAGAGAGTGCAGTTGGCTAGTTACTACGCAGCATGCGACGCACACCTAGCCAACTACACTCTCTACAACAGATTCCTACGCAACATGATATGCTGCCACAACACCTTGTTTACAAAAACGAACTAAATCGTGAATATGTAATAACTTTAGCAAGGAAC
>Ga0123357_10001098_pt1 | contig 28010 bp, 11 predicted proteins | sample TergutEmb28metaG_FD_89873 | JGI IMG/M metagenome (GOLD analysis project Ga0123357, IMG submission 89873) | Embiratermes neotenicus P4 segment gut microbial communities from Petit-Saut dam, French Guiana - Emb289 P4 | ecosystem: Host-associated > Arthropoda: Insects > Digestive system > Gut ...
GCGGCCACATCGCCGGCGCCCTCGCCGGCGCCGCCGCCAGCGCCCTCGCCATCAACGGCGGCAACCTCGCCATCGACGCCGCGAACGCAAACTTCGCCGGCGCCACCACCATAGCCGCCGGCGCCACCGCCACCCTCGGCAACACCGCCGCCCTCGGCTCCGCCCCCATCACCGACAACGGCGCCCTCACCCTCAACAACGCCGCCGACGGCGCCCTCGCCAACGCCATCACCGGCGCCGGCGCGCTCAACTTCAACGGCCCCGGCGCCGTCGCCATCGACCACGACAACACCCTCACCGGCCCCGTCGCCGTCAACAACGGCACCGTCACCGCCGCCACCACCGCCGCCCTCGGCTCCGGCGACATCGCCATCGGCAGCGCTGGCGCCCTCGCCTACAACGCCGCCGGCGCCCTCAACAACGCCATCACCGCCAACGGCGCCCTGACCCTCAACCCCGGCGCCGGCGCGCTGGTCGTGAACAGCAACGTCACCGGCGCGGGCACGATGAACCTCGCCGGCGCCATTGAACTCACCGGCGCCAACACCATCGCCAACATCGTCGCCAACACCGGCGCCAGCATCAACGCCAACAACACCAAGGCCCTCAACTCCACGAACCTCACGATGAACGACGCCACCGTCACCCTCATGCAACCCGGCGCCACCCTCGGCAACCTCACCATGAACGGCGCCAGCACCCTCGGCTACGCGAAAGGCCTCACCCCCGGCGCCACGCTCAACGTCAACAGCATCAAGTCCAACAGCGCTGGCGCGACCTTCTCGCTCAACACCAACATCGGCGCGGGCACGAGCGACTTCATCAACCTCGCCACCACCGACAACTCCGGCCTCTTCGGACTCGAACTTAACAACACCGGCACGGCGCCCAACGTCACCGGCACCAACGCCATCCCCTCCCTCCAATTCGTCGACGCCGCCAAACTCGGCGCCGCGGCGCGCATCGTCGGAAGCGGTTCGTTCCAAGTCGACGGCTCGAAAAATTACATCGTATTTAACGCTGACACGGACAACGACAGCAGCATCAACTTCGAGAAAGGCGGGCTGACCGGCGGCGCCCAAAACGCCATCGCCGCCGCCACCGGCGCGATGCCCCTGACCTGGCTCACCGAACTCGACACCCTCGGCAAACGCCTCGGCGACCTCCAAATCGACCCCCGCGAAAAACCCGGCATGGACCTCTGGGCGCGCGCCTACGCCCAACGCATCAACGTCAACGACAAAGACTCTCCCGTGCCCTTCCACGAAACCCAATACGGCACCGAAGTCGGCATTGACTACGGCGGACGCCCCACCGGCTACGGCGCGGCCACCTACGTCGGCGCCTTCGTTGGTTACGGCGGCTCCAGCCGCGACGTCAACAACATCAACGGCAGCGGCAACATGAACAGCGTTTACGGCGGCCTCTACGCCACCTTCATCACCCCCGACGGCTGGTATCTCGACCTCGTGGGCAAATACAACCACTTCAAGAGCACCTTCACGGCGGACACCGACAACGGCAGCTTCAGCAACGACGCCTTTGGCGCCTCGGTGGAAGCCGGCAAACGCATCGAACTCGGCGGCAACTGGTCGGTGACTCCGAATGCGCAAGCGAGCATCGTGCGCGTTTTTGGCCAGGACTACACCATGAATGGCGGAGGCTCCAAAGTGAGTCTCGAGCAAACCACGAGCCGCCAAGTCCGAGCCGGCGCGCAAGCCGCTTACAAGATAGTGACGAAAGCCGGCCAGATCTGGCAGCCCTATGCGAAAGCCTACCTCGCGCAGCAATGGACGGATGGCGGCCAAGTTCGTCAGGACACCAACGACCCCGACACCCTTGCGATCAAAGGCACGCGGGTTGACCTGGGCCTTGGCGTGAACTGGCAAATCCTGAAGAGCCTCCAAGTCTATTTCGACTATGAATGCTCCTTCGCGAAAGACTACACGAAGCCCTACGGCCTGACGCTAGGCGCCAACTACGCCTGGTAAAACCCGAAAACCGCGATTGGTTTATACGCAAATTGCGCGGCGCCGCCGGGAGCGCGGCCAGCCTTGGCCGCGAAAATCATGCGCGCAATTCGATGCGTTCGTTTCGCGGCCAAGCCTGGCCGCGTTCCCGGCGAAAAGCCCCGCGCGTTCCGAATAATAAAACTTTTAATTTTCACCATGAACACCAAAAACCAAGCCAGATCATTATTAATACTGTCCTCGTTGCTTTGCGCCATTCCTCCCGCCAGCGCGGGCGCGGACACCCCGGCGCCCGACCTCGCGAGCTATGTCAACCCGCGCCAGGGCAGCAACAACGCCGGGCGCGATTTCTCCACCGGCAACACCTACCCCGCCACGGCCGTTCCCTGGGGCATGAATTTCTGGACGCCACAGACCGGCAAAATGGGCGACGGCTGGCAATACTCCTGGGACGCCCCCGCCATTTGCGGCTTCAAGCAAACCCACCAGCCCAGCCCGTGGATTAACGACTTCGGCTGCTTCTCCATCATGCCCGTCGCCGGCGATGATATAAAATTCCCCGAAAAGCAACGCGCCTCGCGCTTCAGCCACGACCGCGAAATCTCCCAGCCCCACTACTACGCCGTCGACCTCGAAACCTACAACATCCGCGCCGAGATGACCCCTTCCTCGCGCGGCGCCGCGATGCGTTTCACCTATCCCAAGGACAAACCCGCCTCCATGATAATCGATTGTTACAACAAGGGCGGTTATATAAAAATCATTCCCGCCGAAAACAAAATCGTCGGCTGCTCGCGCTTCTACGCCCCGGGCAGCAACGCCAAAATGCCCGAAAATTTCGCGACGTATTTTGTCATCACCGCCGACCACCCCATCGCCGCCTTCGGCACGTGGAACAACGGCAGGCGCGACGACAAAACCGCCGAGGCGCGGGGCAAACAAGTGGGCGCGTATGTTACTTTCGGCGCGACCGCCGGTGGAAAACCCGTCGAAATCAAAATCGCCTCCTCGTTCATCAGCATCGAGCAGGCCCAACTCAACCTCGACCGCGAAATCGGCCCGAAAACTTTCGACGAGGTGAAAGCCGCCGCCGCCGAGGCGTGGAACAGCCAGCTTCGCCGCATCGCCATCAAGGGCGCCACCGAGGAGCAATTGCGCGCGTTTTACTCAGCCGTTTACCGCACCATGCTCTTCCCCCACGCCTTCCACGAAATCGACGCCAAGGGCGCGACCGTTCATTACAGCCCCTTCAGCGGCACCGTGCAGCCCGGGCCGATGTATACAAGCAGCGGCTTTTGGGACACCTATCGCGCCGTTCACCCCTGGTTCACCATCATGTTCCCCGACCACAACGCCGGCATCATGCGCGGTCTCGTCAATTATTATCGCGAGGGCGGATGGCTGCCCGAATGGTCCAGCCCCGGCTACCTCGATTGCATGATAGGCCAGAACTCCGCCTCGGTCGTGGCCGACGCTTATCTCAAAAAACTCATCAGCGACGACGACGCGAAGATACTATGGGACGCCCTCGTGAAAGGCGCCGGCAACCAAGGCCCGAACGCCACCGGACGCGCCGGCGCGGATTTATACAACAAACTCGGCTACGTCCCCAACGACGCCGGCATCAAGGAAAGCGTTTCGCGCACCATCGAATACGCCTACGACGATTATTGCATCTGGCGCATGGGCGTCGCGATGGGCCGCCCCGCCTCCGAAACCGATGCCTACCGCCAGCGCGCCGGCAACTGGGCCAATGTTTTCGACCGCTCGATAAATTTCGTGCGCCCCAAGGACAGCAAGGGCGAATGGGAATCCCCCGCCACCTGGCGCCCCGACACCTGGGGCGGCTCCTTCACCGAAGGCTCCTCGTGGCACTGGACCTGGGGCGTGTTGCACGACCCGCGCGGCCTTGCCGACGCGATGGGCGGCGACGCGGCATTTGTCAAAAAACTCGACTCGGTTTTCACCGCCCACCCGACCTTCGACGAGCGCGGCTACGGCCACGTCATTCACGAGATGACCGAGATGGTCGCCGGCGGCATGGGCCAATACGCCCACGGCAACGAGCCGATTCACAACATGATTTATTTATACAACTACGCCGGCGCGCCGTGGAAGACGCAGTATCATGCGCGCCAGGTGATGGACCGCCTTTATAGCTCGGGCTGGGAGGACGGCAAGGGACTGGCTGGCGACGAGGACACCGGCCAGATGTCGGCGTGGTATGTCATGAGCGCGCTGGGATTTTATCCCGCGTGCCCCGGCTCGCTCGAATACGTCATTGGCAGCCCGCTCTTCGGGGAGGCGACGCTCGACCTGGGCGGCGGGCGCAAATTCACGGTGCGCGCCATCAACAACTCGCCGCGCAATGTTTATATACAATCCGCGAAGTTGAACGGCCGCCCCTTCGGGCGCGGTTACATCCGCCACGACGAAATCATGGCCGGCGGCGAGCTGGAGTTTGTGATGGGCGGCGAGCCAAACAAATCGTGGGCCTCGTCGCCGGAGGCGCGGCCGGCTTCGATGACCGCGGAAAAATAATTTCAACATGAACCGCGAATCCCGCGGTTGAGATTGAAGCCGCGCCATTCATTCCCAACGTTGTCACTCATTATATGACAAATATCCCGCCCCGCGGAATTTGGGATCACGCCCGCCTGTCGCGGACGGATTTCCGCTCGATGATCGGCGTGCCCAGCAACACTTCCGCCGGCGCGACCGCGCGCTTGTCAATCAGGGCGAGCAGGTGATCCACGCTTTGGCGCGCAAGCATGCCGAGCGGCGCGTCAACCGTCGTGAGCGGCGGCGTGAACAACGACGACCAGCCGGGATGCTCGCCGCTCACCAGCGAAATGTCCCCGGGGATGCGCGCCTTCAGGCTGTGTTGCAAAATCTGCGCGGTCTCCGGCCCCAGCCGCCCCTGGCCGGGCGCGTAAATGGCGTCGGCCCCGCTCGCCACGATGCGCGAAAGCGCCAGCGCGAGTTGTTCGCGCGATTCAAGCAACTCCACGCGGCTCTCCTCCAGCGGGCGGCGCGCGGCGGCGCACGCGGCGCGGTAGCTGGCGAGCCGGTTTTGCGTGCTTTGCCAGTGCGCGGGCGGCTCGGCGACGAAGGCCAGCTTTTTGTGCCCGAGCTTGAGCAGGTATTCCGCCACCGTGCGCCCTTCCGCCGCGTGGTCCCAGCCGACAACGTGGAAGCGCGGCGCGAGACTGTAACGGTTGATCACAACGACGGGCGTTTTCTTGAGCGCCGCGAGCACCTCGATGGTCGGATCGTCCCACGTGACCGCGAAGATGCCGTCGAAGAGCATGCGTTGCAACATCTCCAAATCGTCCTCGGTGAAAAGCGAAAGCGCCATCTTGCGCGCTGAAACCTCGGCGAGCAGTTGGAACGCGAGCATCGCGGTGTAGCCGGCGGTGTTTTCCCTGTCGCGTTTCTGGATGACCAGCGCGAAGTGCCGGCGCTTCGCGACGGCGCGCGGGCGCAGGCTGAACTGGCGGCACAAATCGAGCACGCGCTCCCTCGTCGCCGGATTGACGCCCGGCTCGTTGTTGAGCGCCCGGCTCACGGTGCAGACCGGCACGCCCGCCTGCCGCGCGACATCGTGCATCGTCGCGCGCGCCCGCGCCCTGGCCTTCGGTGTTGTCTTGGAAACCGGATTTTTCATGAGTCGCGCTTGATGAATCGATTATCGCGTGAAAATGCAAGATTTTATGTTGACATGCAAAATATGCACCCGCTAGTGATAATCATGCAAAGGGCGGAAACCTGGCATTTCTCCCTTTGCCCTCTCTTTCCTTTCTCCTTTCGCGCTCCTCTCCCTTCGCGCTCCCTCGCCTTCCCTAATTTCCCATGACCACCAAGACAAAACACCACCCGCGCACGATTCGCTTCGCGCTGCTCGCTCTCGCGCTCGCCTCGCTTTCAGCCCTTCAGCCCTCCGGCCTTGTCAAACTTGTCGCTTCGCTCGAAACAGCCCTTTCCCAGCAGCCCGCGCCGCAAGCCGCGCATCGCTTCGAAATCGGCGACAGCGCGTTTCTCCTCGACGGCAAGCCCTTTCAAATCCGTTGCGGCGAGATGCACGCGGCGCGCGTGCCGCGCGAGTATTGGGATCACCGGCTCGCCATGTTGCGCGCGATGGGGCTGAACACCGTTTGCGCCTATCTGTTCTGGAACATGATCGAACCGCGCCCCGGCGAGTTCGACTGGAGCGGGCAGGCCGACATCGCCGAGTTCTGCCGCCTCGCGCAAAAGCACGGCCTGTGGGTCATCCTGCGCCCCGGCCCGTATGCGTGCGCCGAGTGGGAAATGGGCGGCCTGCCGTGGTGGTTGTTGCGCGACCCGGACATGCGCCTGCGCACGAGCCACCCCGGCTTCATGGAGCCGGCGCGCCGCTACTTGCGCGAGGTGGGCCGCGTGCTCGCGCCGCTGCAAATCACGCGCGGCGGCCCCATCCTCATGGTGCAGGTCGAAAACGAATACGGCTCCTTCGGCGACGACACCGCCTACATGCGCGCCATGCGCCAGGCCGTGCTCGACGCGGGTTTCGACGTGCCGCTCTTCGCGTGCAACCCGCCCGCCGATTTGCGCAAGGGCTTCATTCCGGGCCTGTTTCAAGTCGTCAATTTCGGCTCCGACCCCAAAAAAGGTTTCGAGGCGCTGCGCAAAATCCAGCCCGGCGGCCCGCTGATGTGCGGCGAGTTTTACCCCGGCTGGTTCGACACCTGGGGCGCGCCGCACCACTACGGCGATCCCGCGAAATATTTTCCCGCCCTCGAATACATGCTCAAAAACGGCGCCTCGTTCAGCATCTACATGGCGCACGGCGGCTCGACCTTCGGCCTGTGGTCGGGCTGCGACCACCCGTTCAAGCCAGACACCTCGAGCTACGATTACGACGCGCCGATAAACGAGGCCGGCGCCGCGACGGAAAAATTTTTCCAAACGCGCGAGCTGATGCGCGCGCACCTCAACCCCGGCGAGACGATTCCCGCCGCGCCGCCCGCGCCCAACCCCGTGCAAACCTTCGCGCCCGCCGCCGTGACGCAAATCGCGCCGCTCTTCGAAAACCTGCCCCCCGCCGCCATCGCGAACGCCGCCGCGCCGCTGAATTTCGAGACCGCCGAACTCAACCTCGCGCACGGCTGCGCGCTCTATCGCGTCACCCTGCCCGCCGGCCCCGCCGCCACGCTCGCCGCGCGGGCGATCGCCGATTTCGGCTTTGTGTTTCTCGACGGAAAACGCGCCGGCGTGCTCGACCGCCGCCTTGCGAGCCACGCGGTGGACATCCCCGCGCGCGACAAACCCGCCACGCTCGACATTCTTGTGGAGGCGGTTGGCCGCGTCAATTTCGGCAAGCAAATGACCGACCGCAAAGGCCTCGCCGGCCCCGTGACGCTCACGCCCAAGTCCGGCGGCGGAAAAACCGCCGAGCTGACCGGCTGGCAAATCTATCCACTGCCCCTCGATAGCGCGCAACTGTCCGCGCTGCGGTATGACAAAGTGGCGGGAGCTTCCAGCTCCCGTCAAGGGGAGCAGGATGCTCCCCCCACTATGCCCGCCTTCTGGCGCGCGACCGTCACGCTCAATGCCGACGGCGACACCTGGCTCGACATGCGCGACTGGGGCAAAGGCGTCGTGTGGGTGAACGGCCGCTGCCTCGGACGCTACTGGAACATCGGCCCCACGCAAACGATGTATGTCCCCGGCCCCTGGCTGCGACGCGGTGAAAACGAAATCGTGATACTCGACCTGCTTGACCACGCGGACGCGGCGAAAACCCCGCCGCGCATTGCCGGCCTCTCCGCGCCCATCCTCGACCAACTGCGCCCCGAGCTGGATTTTTCCCGCGCGCCCGTCCACAAGAAAAAAAATTAGACTGCTCGGACTGCTCAAACTGACCGGCCCAATCCGCCCAATCCGCCCAAATCCCCCCGACCCGACCCTTTTCCAAAACACATAAACCTCGCAAACCTCATGAACCTGCCAAAAACACTCCTGCTCGTCCCAATCTTCGCGGTCGCGACCCTGACCGCCCTGGCGCAACAAGTCCGCGCGCCCGCCACCGCCGGCACTCCTCCCGCCACCCCGCCCGTGCCCGCCTCGACCGTGACATCTTCCACCGCCACCGCCGCCACCACCACCGCCACCGACGACAATGACATCGTGCAACTGTCGCCCTTCCAAGTCACCGCCCCGAATGACGACCGCAGCTATTTCTCCGCCCAAACCATCTCCAGCGGACGCATCGCCACCAACCTCGACGACATCGCCGCCAACGTGGACGTCATCACAAAAGCGCAACTGGAAGACATGGGCGCCACCGACCTGAGCGACCTGCTTGCTGTCGCGGTCAGCACGCAGGAGGACATTGGCGGCGAGTTTGGCGGCGAAACCATCAACAACATCCAGTGGGAAGGCCTTGGCAGGGCCAGCACCATCGGGCGCGCCCGCGGCCTGCCGCTCACCGGTCTGGTGGATTACGAACCGTTCGACTGGTCGATGGACTTCTTTAACGTGGAGCGCGTCGACTTTTTTCTCGGCACCGACGCCATCCTCTTCGGCAACGGACAGCCGGGCGGCTCGGTCAACTTCACCAAGGACTCGGCCAACATGAACAGAACCTGGCTCAAGGCGAACTATCGCTTCGGCTCGCTGAGCGATTCGCGTTTCACGCTCGACCTCCAAAGCGCCATCATCCGCGACAAACTCGCCGTCCGCTACGAACAACTCAACGCCAGCACCGACAACAGCTTTCGCAAAGGCGATTTCCAGAAACGCAACATCCAATACCTGACCGCCACCTTCAAGCCCTTCAAAAACACCACCATCACCGCCAACTACGAGCACGGCAACATCACCCGCCACCAAGTCGTGGCCGTCGGCATGATGACGACAGGTAATAACACCCTGCAGCTTGTCCCGCTCGATTCGGTCTCGGCGTGGTGGAATATCGACGACCCTGCGAAATACACAACGACGGCCAATCCCGCCCTGGGCACGAGCGTTTACACGCCCAACGCCAACCTTTATCTGGGCGGGCGCAACACCACCCCCGGCCTCTATCCGCTCGGCGTCGATCCATCCGGCAACGCCTATGCGCTGCAAACAGTCGGCAACCTCGGCCAAGTCTATGCCAGTCTTCCCGACTCCCAGACGCTGCAACCCACGACCACCGCGTATCCATATTATAATCTGCCGCTGGACATCTATGATTCCAATAAATACTCCATCGCCGGCCCCAGTTCGCGCTACGGCCAGCAATACCGCGACTTCCGCGTCACCCTCGACCAGCGCCTCGCGCAAAATCTCTATTTAAGGGCTTACTACCGCGCCGCCAACTCCGACCAGACCAGCCGCTTTTTTATGCGCAACAGCCCCGTCCCCACCATTTACGCCGACCCCATCCCCTCGACGGGCGCGGACGACCCGTTCTCGGGCCGCATGTATGCGACGGGCAACTGGCGCTACGAAACCACGAACAATAAATACACCGCCTTCAACGCCGCGCTCGCGTATTCGCACGACTTCGGCAACTGGCTCGGCAGGCACAACGTGTCCCTGGTATATGAAGACAGGACAACCACCTACACCCGCCTCCGTTATCAAGAAATGGCCTACACCCTCGACGCCGACGGCAACGCCATCGGCCAGAAACTCATCCGCGTGAATTATTTCGACCCCAACAACAGCTCCACTTGGAACATGGGCGAGTGGACCCCCGTCGCGCCCTCCGTCGATTCCAGCGGCGTGACAAACTACGTCGGCTTCCTGCCCATCGGCGATCAGGACAACTCCACCAGCACCATCCAGCGCGTCAGCCGCCAGTCCTTCACCGCCAACGTGCAAAGTTTCTGGCTCAAGGACCGCCTCGTCACCAACATCGGCTACCGCCGCGATTACACGGACAACCTCACCCTCTCGCCGCAATACCTCGCGCCCGACACGCCCGCGCCATCGGGAGTGCCCATCGGCATTCCGGTGCGCCTCAATTATTACGACCCCCAGCAAGTGGACGACCGCGTCAAAAACAAAGTCGAATCCATGGGCGCCAGCGCCGTCCTCCACCTCAACAAAGGCCACAACCTCTCCCTCTTCGCCGGCTACTCCGGCAACGCCTCCGACCGCATCGCGCAACGCGTCCTGCCCGACGGCCAGCCGCCCGGCGTCACCCCGCGCGCCACCACGCTCGAATACGGCGTGCGCCTCAGTTTCCTCGACGACAAAATCAGCGCCCGCATCTCCGCTTACAACGTCAAACAAACGGACAACTACGTTGGCATAACCGGCTTTTGGAACCAATTCACGCGCGCCGGCAGCACCGCCACCGCCAACCCGCCCGCGCTCACCATACAGCTTCCCGTGTATAACGGCACAACCTTCTCGGGCACCATCGCGACGGAAACATTTAACGGCACCGCGCGCGCTCTCGATGCGTGGGCCGACGCCATTCACACCGGCAAATTGATTACCGATGATCAATACGCGCTCTATAATAAACAACTCGGCCGCGTTTATAGTGTGACGAGCGGCACATGGGTGCCCGGCGGAAACGCCAACCGCGGCGTCGGCGGCGTGCAAATGAACAATAAATCCGAAGGCGCCGAAGTCGGCATCCAGTTGCGCCCCTGGAAAGGCGCGAGCATCAGGATTAATTACACCTATACAAAACCCTCCGCGGACAACACCGCGCAAGACGCGTTCGACTGGCTCAGCGCGTTTTATGGTTATGTGCAGCAACTGCCTGCCTCCGTCCTGAACCAGCCGTTTAACATTAATGGCGTTTTCACAGGGCTAGCCAATGCGAACAATCCCCCCGTGAACAGGCCCGCGTCCGTCAACTACACCACCGGCCAGGTTTTCGACGCCACCTTCCAATCGCTCTATTACTGGCTCGACGACTGGGTAACCCAGCAGGAGGCCGATTACGGAAACCGCCGCCATAAACTTAACATCGCTTACAGCCAGAATATAACGCGCGGCCCGCTCAAAGGCTTCCGCTTTGGCGGCGCCTATGTCTGGCAAAGCGGCATGATGATGGCACACTACAACTCCCTTTCCGACGACGGCCGGTCGCTCGTCACGCATACCATCTGGGGCCCGTCCTACTGGACTGCCAATGGCTTCATCGCGTATGGCTGGAACACGCGCGTTTTCAACACGCGCGTGCGCCTCACCGCGCAAATCAACATCCAAAACATATTCCGCGACGATTACACGGTGCTGCCGACGCGCGTGCCAATGGTCTTCAAGAATATCCCGAACGTCGGCCTCGTGAAGTCACCCCTCGCGAATGCCGACGGCTCGTATGTCATATCAAAGTGGAATTTCGCCAACCCCCGCGCCATCTACGCCCAAATCGGCGTCGAGTTTTAATATAAAAATCCCAAATCCCAAAATCTCAAAACAAGCCTATGAAATCGAACGCCAGCACACTACACGCTCACCGAAACGACGGCGCCCCGCGCCGCCCTGCCGCCGTAGCACGGGCTTCCAGCCCGTGTGCGGCGAAGCCGCCGGTTTGCGTAGCACGGGCTTCCAGCCCGTGTGACGCGACGCAGTCGCGCCCTTTGGGATTTGGTCTCGAGGCCGCAGGCCGACAGTCCGCCATTTTGGGATTTGGGATTTATTTGGGATTTGGGATTTTGGGATTTGGAATTTTCGGGCGCGGCGAGTCGACTCCCGCTTCCGTCGCCGCGTCCGCTCCGCGCCCGTCGCCGCGCCCGAACATCGTTGTCATCCTCGCCGACGACTACGGCATCATGGACCTCGGTTGCTACAACCCGAAAACCTTTTATGAAACGCCCAACCTCGACCGCCTCGCCAGCCAGGGCGTGCGCTTCACCAACGGCTACGCCGCGTGCCCCGTGTGCAGCCCCACGCGCTTCAGCCTCATGACCGGCCGCTACCCGGTGCGCGGCGCCCTCACCGACTTCATCGCCGGCAAGCGCGTCGGCAGATACAAATACGCCGAATACAACGATTTCATGCCGCTCGACGAATACACGCTCCCCCAAGGCATGCGCGCCGCTGGCTACCAAACCCTCTTCGTCGGCAAATGGCACCTCGGCGACGACCCGAAATACTGGCCTGAAAATCGCGGCTTCGACATCAACGTCGGCGGTTGCGACGCCGGCAGCCCCAAGGGCGGCAAAGGCGGCACTTTCAAGGGCGGCTATTTCACGCCGTATAACAACCCGCGCCTCAAGGACGGCCCGCCCGGCGAATTTCTCACCGACCGCCTCGCGACCGAAGCCATCAACCTCCTGCGCCACGTCGACAAAACGAAACCCTTCATCCTCTACAACTGCTTCTACTCCGTTCACACGCCCCTGCAAGCGCCCGCGGCCACGATTGAAAAATACAAACAGAAAGCCGAAAAACTCGGCATCGCCGACGACAAAAACAAAGACTACGCCGCCGAGGAACAAGTCTGGCCCGTCAAGCAACAACGCAAAGTGCGCGTCGTCCAGAACCACGTCATCTACGCCGCGATGGTCGAGGAAATGGACAAGGCCGCCGGACGCATCCTCGCCGCGCTCGACGAACTCGGCCTCGCGGAAAACACGATTGTCATTTTCACCTCCGACAACGGCGGCCTGAGCACCGCCGAAGGCTCGCCCACGTCGAACCTCCCCTATCGCGGCGGCAAAGGCTGGGTTTACGAAGGCGGCATCCGCGAGCCGTGGTTCATCCGCTGGCCCGGCGTCGTGAAACCGGGCACGACATGCGACACGCCGATCATGAGCATTGACCTGCTGCCCACCGCCTTCGCCCTCGCCGGCGCGCCGCTGCCGAAAAACAAACCCATCGACGGCTGCAACCTCGTCCCCCTGCTCACGCGCGGCGAAGCCCCCGCGCGCGACGCGCTCTTCTGGCATTATCCGCATTATAGCAACCAAGGCGGCTTCCCCGGCTCCGCGGTTCGCATGGGCGATTGGAAATTGATACAACGCCTCGAAGACGGCCGCGTGCAATTATACAACCTGCGCGACGACCCCGGCGAGCGCGACGACCTCGCCGCGAAAGAACCCGCGCGCGTCGCGCAAATGCGCGCGCGCCTCTACGCATGGTATAAAGAAACAGGCGCCCGCTTCCTGCGCCCCCTCGACAACGGCGGCCCCGCCCCCTGGCGCCCCGATGATGTGACGGCGGCGCGGACATTCCTGTCCGTGCCAATCCTCACGCTCTTCACAAGCCAGCCCTCATTTTATACTTCATTTAAGTCCATCGACAGCCCCGAAGTCTGGGGCAGTGACGAATAATTTCCCCGATTTGAAACCTCCAATCAAACGCCTCCCATGAAAACGAACATGATACATTCACCTTCACCCAACCCCCTCGCGGCGCTTTTGCAAACCGGCCTGTTCGCCGCCGCCCTCGCGCTGCTGTCGTTGTTCCCCGCGCTGCGCGCGCCCGCGCAAACAACCAACCTGATAAACTCCAGCACGACCATCGACAACCCGACAACCGCCGGCTGGACCCTGCCGGCAGGCTCGACGACTTCCTACTTGGTTGCCGACAGCGCGACGCTCACCTTCACGAAATCGGGCGTCAATCCCGCCGGCACAAATGGCGGCTTGTATAATTTGGCAAACACGGCGGGCAGCGGCAACATGTCGCTGAGCATGGGTCCGATGAACACGAACGGCCTGGTCATTTTCAGCGGCATTACCACCGCCAACCAGGGCGGCGTGTTTTATATAACGGCCACCTCCGGCGCCCCGCTGGCTCTGAACTTGAACAACGTCATATTCGACGGCAACCACACCACCGCAAACGGAGCCGGCGGCGCTGGCGGCGCGATTTTTCTCGGCAGCTTTTATGCCTCGGCCAACCTCGCCAACGCTCTCTTTTTGAACAACTACTCCTCCGGTGTCGGCGGCGGTGGCGCCATCGGAACCATCGGCGCCCTGACCGTGACCGGCGGCGCCTTTTCCGGCAATTATGCGCTCATCGGCCCAGGCGGCGCCGTCACCGTTCCCTCCACCAACGGCAACAACACCCTCATCCGCTCCGACTTCACCAACGTCCTTTTCATCAACAACCGCGCCGCGACCAACGGCGGCGTCTTCGCATCGCGCCCCGCCTCCAGCACCGCCGGCCCCTTCACCGCCACCAACAGCGTCTTCACCGACAACTGGGCTGGCGCGCAAGGCGGCGTCGGTTACAGCACTTACAACGGCCCGAGCACAGCCATGGGTTACGCCTTCTATTACACGGCCGATGGCGGCACGGACAGCTATCTCATCTCCGGCAACGGCGCCGGTTACTCCACCTCCGGCACCGCCACGCAAACCGAAGTGCAAAACAACGCCCCTCTCGGCGCCGCGCAAGCGAAAGCGGGCGGCTTCATGTTCACAGGCTCGGGCGGCCGCACCACCTTGTTCGTTGACGACGCCATCACGCTCACCATCGGCGACGCCGCCGCGACCAACAAAGCCCTCGACACCATCGCCAGCGCCGACAACCGCATCGCGTTGATGGAAAAAAACGGCGCCGGCGACCTCATCCTCAACGCCAACAACGCCTACTACTCCGGCACCTTCAACATCAACGCCGGCCGCGCCCTCCTCGGCAACTCCGCCGCCCAACTCGGCGGCTTCATCAACGTCGCCTCCGGCGCCACCTTCGGCGGCTCCGGCACGATTCGCACCCTCAGCCAGTCCGACGCCGCCCTCGCCACCACCGTCACCATGCAACCCGGCTCCACCCTGCAAATCGGCCTCGACAACGCCACCTCCGGCCAGCAACTCGCCTTCGCCCGCACCGGCGCCAACACCCTCACCCTCGACGGCGACGTCGCGCTCACCTTCAACCTCCACGGCTCCGACGGCGCCGACCCCGCCGCCTACGACCGCCTCATCGCCGACCAATTCACCGCCACCGGCCTCAACACCATCACCGTCACCGGCCTCGGCGCCGGCGCCTACGACCTCATCAGCGCCGCCTCGTTCAACGGCGACGCGAGCAACTTCACCGTCACCGTTCTCGGCGGCGCCTCCGCGCGCCACGCCCCGAGCCTCTTCATGTCCGGCAACGACCTCATGCTCGGCCCCTCGACCGGATTTTCCAACCTGTCCCTCTACTGGACCGGCTCCACCTCCGCCACCTGGACGGCCAACACCGCCGCGCCCTCCGCCGCCAACTGGACGGACAACGGCTCCGTCCCCGAAACCAATTTCTACACCGGCGACCACGTCACCTTCGACGGCCTCGCCGACGCCTCCTCGCCCCCCGCCAACCGCGCCATCGCAATCGACTCCGCCGGCGTCACCGTTTCCGGCATCACCGTCTCGAACGCCGCCGGCGCCGATTACACCTTCACCGGCGGCGCCATCACCGTCGACGCCGCCTCCGCGCAACCCAACTTCACCGGCACCACCGGCATCCTCGAAAAAACCGGCGCCGGCGCGCTCACCCTCTCCAACGCCGAAAACAACTTCGGCGCCATCGCGCTCCTCGGCGGCGCGCTCCGCCTCGGCAACGCCACCTCGCAACTCGCCGCCCCCATCACCATCGCCAACGGCGCGACACTCGGCGGCATTGGCGGCTACACCGGCTCCGTCCTCGCGCAAGCCGGCGCCACCATCGCCCCAGGCCTCCCCGACGAAACCACCGGCCAGCCCCTGACCATCAACACCCTCACCCTCGAAGGCGCCACGCTCCACTTCAACCTCTACGACGACGCCACCAACGACAAACTCATCGTTGGCGCCCTCGCCCCGCTCACCGGCACGAACACCATTGACCTCAACGCCACCAAAAACGGCACCTTCACCATCGCCACCATCAACGCCGGCGACCTCGCCACCCTCGCCCTCTCGCAAGTCACCATCGCCGGCATGCCCCAAGGCGGCGCCCGCCAGACCATCGGCCTCACCACCTCCGGCAACGACCTCCTCCTCACCAGCGTCGTCGACATCTCCCGCGCCATGACCTGGTCCGGCACCGACGCCGCCACCCCGACGCTCTGGGACACAAACGCCTCCAACTGGCGCGGCTCCAACAACACCGTCTCCTTCGCCACCGGCGACCGCGTCACCTTCGACGACACCTCCGCCACCTCCACGCACACCATCGCCATCAACGCCACCCGCGCCACCGTCTCCGACATGCTCGTCGCCGGCCCCGCCGATTACACCTTCACCGGCGGCGCGATCTACACCGACACGAACAGCCTCATCACCGAAACCGCCAACCCCGACAACCTCTCCAACGCCACCGGCAAACTCCTCAAAACCGGCCCCGGCGCCCTCACCCTCGCCAACACGACCGCAAGCGCCCCGAACAATTTCGCCGGCGGCATCGAACTCGACGGCGGCTCCATCAACTTCGCCACCCCTGGCGCGAGCGGCGCCACCGCCATCACCATCGACGCCCCCGCCGCCGGCGCGCGCGTCACCATCGGCGCCGCCCTCGACGGCCTGCTCCTCCCCAACCCCATCGCCCTCACCGCCGCCGCCACCACGCTCACCATCGACACCCTCGGCAACTCGTCCACGTTCACCGGCCCCATCACCGGCGCCGGCGCGCTCGCCATCACCGGCAACGGCGCGGTCGCCCTCGCCGGCGCGAACACCTTCACCGGCGCCGTCACCCTCGCCGGCGGCACCCTCGCCCTCGCCAGCGCCTCCGCCCTCGGCGCCTCGCAAACCCTCGCCATCACCACCGCCCCCTCCACCCTCCAATGGCAAACCGACGCCCTCAACCTCGCGCAAACCATCGCCGCCACCGCCGACCTCACCGCCGACACCCAAAACCACACCGCCACCATTTCCGGCAACCTCACCACCGCCAGCGCCTTCACCAAAACCGGCGCCGGCGCCCTCACCCTCGCCGGCCCGAACACCGCCCTCACCGGCGCGCTCACCATCGCCCAAGGCGAACTCGACGTGACCTCCTTCGCCGCCATCGGCGGCGGCGCCTCCACCGGCGCGAACACGAACCCCATCGCCATCGCCACCGGCGCGACCCTCGCCATCGGCTCCCCCGCCGCGCCCGCCCCCGCGCCCGCCGGAGGCGCGAGCGCCGCGAGCGGCGACATCTCCCTCGCCCGCGCGCTCACCGGCGGCGGCCTCCTCTCCGTCGCGCTCGACACGCCCGCCACCACGCTCTCCTTTGCCAACGCCACCGCCGGCGCCGCCTTCACCGGCACGCTCGCCATGAACCGCGGCACATTCCTCCTCGACGAAAACGCCGCCGCCGCCCTCTCCTCCCCCACCTCGAACCTCACCATCGCCCCCGACGCCATCGCGCAAAAAACCGGCCCCGCCTTCACCATCAACACCCTCACCCTCGACGGCGGACGCCTTAACCTGTCCCTCACCGCCGGCTCCCCCGCCGCGCAACTCCTCACCGTCAACACCCTCGACACCGGCGCCACCCTCACGCAAATCGGCGTCGACCCCGCGCAACTCGGCTCGGCGGGCGGCGGCTCCTCCACCGGCCCCATCAACCTCTTCGACCAAGGCGCTTCCACCGGCGTCCAACTCCTCGCCGCCCGCACCGTTACCGGCGCCGGCTCCGTGCAGTTGACCGCGCTCGACGGCTCCGCTCTCTCCGCCGACGGCGTCTCCTCCACCTTCACGCAAAACGGCCCCACCCCCGACACCACCGGCGCCATCGGCACCGCCCTCTTTTCCTACGCCGCGACCATCCAAGCCGACGGCATCTACGCCGGCTACGGCCTCGCCTCGCTCGACATCAACGCCGGCAAAACCCTCATCCTCGACAACACCGCCGCCTCCTCCGCGAACTCCGCGCTCGACGCCGTCCTCACCGGCGCGGGCGGCGTGCAAGTCACCGCCGCCGGCCTCATCACCCTCACCGCCCAGAACCCCTACACCGGCACGACCGCGCTCCTCACCGGCACCCTCGCCGCCACCACCGCCAACGCCTTCGCGCAAAGCTCCGCCTTCACCATCGCGACCGGTGCCGCGTTCGCCCTCAACAACACCGACCAAACCCTGCAAAACCTCACCGGCGCCGGCGCCATCCTCGCCGGCACCTCGACCCTCACCCTGCAAAACACCGCCGACACCACCTACGCCGGCGCCATCAACGGCGGCGCCCTCGTCAAGCAAGGCCCCGCCCAGCTCACCCTCACCGCCTCGAGCTCGCAACTCTCCACCGCCCTCGCCGCCGGCACCCTCGCCATCGCCAACGCCGGCGCCCTCGGCGCCCCCGCCTCCCCCCTCGCCATCACCGGCTCCAACGCGACCCTCGTCGCCGCCACCGACGCCCTCGTCCTTGCCAACCCGATAAACATGGCCCGCAACGGCCTCGTCATCACCACCCCCGCTGGCGCCGCCACCCTCGCCGGCGTCATCAGCGGCCCCTCGCAACTCACCCTCGCCGGCGCCGGCGTCACCACTCTCTCCGCCGCGAACACCTTCACCGGCGGCCTCGTCATCGCCGCCCCCCGCGCCATCGCGCTCGGCAACGCCGCCGCCATCGGCATCGGCCCCGTCACGCTCGGCGCGGCGGCCACCCTCGAATTTCGCGACATCCCCTCCGGCGCCGTGAACAACTCCATCACCACCGCCGCCACCGCCCCCACCGACGGCACCGTCGAAGTCAACAACAGCACGCTCACCTTCGGCGGCGCGAACGCCCTCGCGCACTTCCGCCTCCTCAACAACTCCGCCGTCACCACCACCGCCGGCGCCACCCTCGCCCTCGGCGGCGCCACCTCCGCCGTCGAAGTTCTCAACGGCGGCAAGCTGACCATCACCACGCCCGGCACCCTCGCCCAAAGCCTCCTCGTCGCCGGCAACGCCAAACTCGCCTTCACCGCCACGCTCGGCGCGCAACCCCAACTCATCCTCGCCGACGCCGCCACCTTCGCCGCCAGCAGCACCATTGCCATCGCCTCCGCCCTCAGCGGCGAGCGCGTCCTCATTGCCGCGCCCGCCATCAACGGCCTCGACAACGTCACCTTCGACACCGGCGCGGACAACACCGGCTACATCACCACCCGCAACGGCCAGCTCCTCGCCACCACCATCAACATGGCCGCCAACCCCGGCAAAGACATCGCCGCCGCCTACGATTCCATCGCCGCCTCCACCCAAGCCGTCTACGCCCACGTCAGCGAAAGTTTCCTCCTCCCCCCCGCAGAAAACCGCGTCGGCTACTGGGCCAAAACCCTCGGCAACTTCGCCAACTACACCGGCGACGCCACCAAAATCGGCTACCGCGCCAACACCTACGGCATGCTCGTCGGCTACGACGCCCAACTCACCGACACCTCCCTCTGCGGCCTCTACGCCGGTTACAACACCACCTCCATCACCACCACCAACAACGCCACCAACCAAGCCAAACTCCCCTACGCCGGCGCCTACGCCGGCCTCCGCCACGGCACGGTCTACGCCGCCGCCGACGCCCACATCGGCGCCATCACCGCCGACACCCACCGCGTCGAAGCCGACGCCACCGGCATCACCGGCACCTACAAAGCGAACATCTACGCCGCGTCCCTTGAAGCCGGTTTCATCATGAACTCCTGGGATGCCGGCGTCATCCGCCCCTCCCTCTCGATGCGCTACATGCGCGTCGCCTTTAACAGCCAGAACGAAAGCGTCGACCCGGTTGCGGGCGCGGCCACCCCCGGCATCGGCGCGATATACCTCGACGATTTCAAGGACAGCCGCCTCGAATACTTTCTCAACATGCAAGTCTCGCAAAAATTCCAAACCCCCTGGAAACGCGAAGGCTGGTTTGATTTCTCCGTCGGCTATCGCCTCGACATGAGCAACACCCGCTCGCAACTCACCGGCCGTTTCAGCCAGCTCTCCACCAACCCCTTCACCATCGACTGTGACAACTACGACAGTGACGGCCTCGTTGCCGGCCTCGGCCTGCGCGCGATGCTTGGCAAGACCACCCTCCTCGGCATCACCTACGATTACGAAAGCGGCCGCCAATTCGCCCGCCACAACATCGCCGCCACCCTTCGCTGGAACTGGTGACGAAAAAATCCCAAATCCCAATCTCCAAATCACAAATTCCAAAACAATCCCATGCTCTCGGATGTCGCCACACCACTTTGCCCTGCCGGTCATAGCGCAGGCTTCCAGCCTGCTGACGCGACGCAGTCGCGCCTTTTGGGATTTGGTTTCGAGGCCGTAGGCCGACAGTCTGCCATTTTGGGATTTGTGATTTTTTTGGGATTTGGGATTTTGGGATTTGGGATTTCCGCTCGGGCGTCCTCGGACAGCACTCCCAAAATCACCCTCACCTCCACCCCCGCCCAAATCCTCCGTTTCGGCATCGACGCCGAGCGCCTCTGGTTCTGGCGCCCGGAAATCGGCGCCCAACTCGCCGCGCTCGGCGTCACCGAACTCAAGGCCGATTTCGTCCGCGTCGCCATCGACTGCGCCTACGAACGCGAGGAAGGCGTCAAAAAACCCGAAGTCTACACCCCCATCCTCGCCATGATGGCCGAGATGAAAAAAGCCAGCCCCAACATAAAATTCTTCGCCACCCCGCGCCCCCTCTTCAACGCCTACACCAAGGAGGAATCCAGGGCCATCTTCGGCAAAGACCAGGCCCCTTGGACTCCGTATCCAGGCTGGATTTCCGGCCTCAAACAATTCGGAACCACCAAGCTCGACGTGAAAAAACTCACCCAATATTTCGCCGATTACCTGAACCTCATGCACAAGCACGGCTTCGACATCGACTACATGGACATAACAAATGAAAAACAACTCGCGACGGCGGCCAGCATGTTATATATACATGAGGCATTGCCAACCCTGCTGGACAAGGGCGTGAAAATGCCCCTCCTCCTGGCCCCCTCGACTTATGATTACCAAGCCGGCGCGGATTTCCTCAACTCCATCGACCCGCAAAGCCGCGAAGCCAAGGGCTTCGACATCGCCTCCACGCACAACACCAAGGAAACCGGCTCGCCCGAGGCCTTCGCCAAGGCCGCCCGCCGCCTCGACAAGGAAGCCTGGAGCACCGAGCTGCACAACTGGACCGGCGTGACCCAGGCCGAGGATATTAAAAACTCGCAAATATTCTGGCGCCACATCCGCGCCGGCTTCTCCGGCTTCGACACCTGGCTCTTCTACGGCTCCGAAAAACTCCGCCCCCACTCCATGATAGGCGCGAACGGGCGCCCGGACAAAATCATCCGGACCGCCAAGTATGAAATCTACAAAAAAGTCGCCAACACCGTGAACCTCGGCAACTACGTGCCCTCCACCTCCTCCGTCTCCGCGCTCATGCCCGTGGCCATGAAAAAAGGCGACCAAATGCTTGTGTGTATATTAAACACAACCGGAAAACCCGTGGAAAATATAACGGTTGAATTGCCCGCCGCCCAGAAGATCGCCTCGGACATCTCGGCGACCTTCTGGGACGAAACCACACCCGCCGCTGGCAAAGACTCCGCGCTCAAACCCGCTCCCGCGCCCGCGCAAAATTCGTTTTCATTCGATTCCCCGCCCAACACACTTTGGTGTTTCGTTTTCAAAACCTCGGGCAGCGACAATCCATGAAATCCCTTCTCCCATTTTCCCTCGCCACCCTCGCCGTGACGCTCGGCATCACCGCCGCGCCCGCCGCGCGCGCGCAACTCGTCGGCGGCAAACAATTCGCCGCCAGCCTCGCGCAAGCCCTCAACGACCAGGCGCTCTCCGGCAACAGGGGCGGTTTTTCCAGCCCCTTCGAACGCTTCAGAAATCGCGATGACATGACGCGCACGCTCGTCGAGCAGGTTTTCGACGACTGCTATTATGTGGTCGTCTCCTCCTATGACGAGAAAGCCTACGCCAGGCCGCCCCACGAGAAAAAACTGCTCTGGCGCACGAAAATGAGCACCGCGGCCCAAGGCGTTTCGCTGGCGCAAACAATCCCAGGCCTGCTGGAAAACGGCTCCTGGTATTTTGGCCGCGACATGAGCGGCCCTGAAATCGTCACCAAGCGCGTCATGCGCGAAGGCAAAGTCGAAATCGGCGAGGCCACCGTGCGGGAATACATCACCGACACCACCGGCCAGCCAGGGAAAAATCCAAAACAATAATCCATCCATCATGAAAAAAATATTCCTCTTGATAGTATCATTGACCGCCTTCTTGTGCGCGAAAGCAAACGACCCCGTGGGCGCCGCCCCCGTCAACAAGGACCGCTGGCTGGAAATCGACCTGTATTGGTTCAATAAAAACGACATGAAAGCGTCCTCCGATGTCTTTTGGGAAAGAATGAAACCGCTCTTCGCCGGCGTCTCCGGCGAAAAAGGCGTCATATTAAACATAGGCTGGCTGATGGATTTCATCCTGGAATGGAACGGCTCCCTCGATTCCCCCATTCCCTTTCCGAAGGGGATGACCATCTGGCCGATGTTTAATGACGAAGGCTACTTGCTCGGCAACACCGCCCAGCGCATGCAACAGGCGGAAAGCAGGTTTTCAAACGCAAGAAAAGGCGAGGCCGTCGAATATGAAAACTGGACCTACGCGGATTTGAAACAACTCATCGCCATATTCAAGCAAGCCGCGGCGGAGCACGGCATCAAGGATATCCACGTCGGCACTTTTATACTCGGTTGGAAAAGCATCTACAAAGGCAACGAATCCAAATTCGCGGCAAAGCACCCCGATGCCTTTCTCGACAACCTCCGCCTCAAGCCCTTCAACCCCACCGCCATCCTCACCAATGACAAAACCAGTTACGGCGCCTTCCCCGGCGGCGTTCCCGACGGAACGCCAATCACGAAATTCTTCGGCGCCCAGTGGGGCGACCTCTCGAAAAAAACGGGACTGGACGCCATTGTTCTCCGCGACAGCGCCATCGGCCCCGGCATTTACCAGCGCACAGGCCCCAATGGAAGCACGGCCTTCCCCGATCCCGCCACGGTGAAAAAATGGTGCGACGCCGCGGCTGACTTGGTGCGCTCCACCAAGCAAGCCAACCCCAAGGCCCTCGTCATTGGCTACTCCAACGCCGCCACCGCCGTCGGCGACTGGCGGGTAAATTGCTTCGACTTGGAATCAATCGCGAAGGAGGGCTTTCTCGACGCTTATATAGACCAGTCCTGGGCCGGCGCCTGGAACGAGGTCGCGCAGCGCCCCGGCCGCTTCTGGAACGACAACCACATGGGCTGGACCTACCAGCTCGCCTATATACTCTTGCACGGCGCCATCCTCTCGAAAACACCCGCGAAACATTATATACTCACCGAGACATTCGACGCCTGGGAATCATGGAACATCATCGATTGCGCGCGCGAGCGCCTCCGCTGGGGCATCTGGGCCTACTCCCACGCCGCGGTCAAAACCCCGGGCGGCCTGAAATTCCCCGACGGCAGTTACATCTCGTGGTGCAACCAGGTGAAACGCCTGCTGAGCGCGGACGAGGTTGATTTCCTCGCCACCGAGACAAACGCGGCTTTCAGGGACCTGGATGACATTCGCGAAATCAACGGCCCCACGCTTGTATATACGCGCAGCGCGATGGAATGGCAGAACGCGAACCAGCCCGCCGTCTGGATGAAGGAATGGCTGGACGACCAGGCCGGCTCCATCATGAAATTCAGCGCCCCCATCCTTTCCGCCGCGCGCCTGGAAGATATTGCCAGTATCGCCGGTATCGCCGGTATCGATGGTATCGCCGGTATCGCCAGTATCGACAGCGACATGTTTATAGTCCAGACGCCAATTCACCTGAAGCCGGCTGAAAAACAATCGCTCGAAAAAGTCATCGCCTCCGGCAAGCCGGTGATGCTATGCGGCAGCCCCGCGAACGGCATCGACCCCGGCATCCTGCGCAACGCCGGCCTGCGAACTTCCGACAAATCGCCCGGCCCGGAAAAAGGCGCCGGAGTCGTCAATGTCACCAACGGCCCGCTCGCTGAAAATTGCCCCCATGTTTTTTCCTTATATCATCCTTACACCAACAACAGCCTGGCCAAGGACGCGAAAGCCGAGGTGATTTATTCCGTCGCCGGTTCCCCCGCGTTGATACGCAAGGGCAGCCTGTCCATCTGGGACCCACCGGAGCTGTTCATTTATTCATCCATGCGCGGACGCATGGAGACGATTTCCACGGATGTCCTTCTAGGCTCCGCCGCCCCCTATGCGCTGGTCGCGCGCCTTGTGAACGACGACCTGTTCAAGACCGGCAAATTCAGCGCCCGTTCGCCGGACATGCTCCTGCCCGTCTGGTGCGGCTCATGGACAAACAAATCGGGTGAAACAACCATCCTGCTTGCCGACATCGAGGAGGGCCTGGAGCACACAGGCAAGGGTCTGCCCTCCGTGGAAATCCAATTGCCTTCCGCGCAAGGAAAGCGCTTTGTCATGCGCGAAAAATGGGGCGCCAACACTTATATCATTCCCGACGGCCTGATCCGCTACACCCTGAGGCGCGGCGAAAGCCGCCTCCTTGAAATCAAGGAAATAAAACAAGCCGATTAAACTCGAAAACACGATTGGTTTGAGTAGCATGCGTAGCACGGGCTTCCAGCCCGTGGGTTTGGCGTGGCACGGGCGACTCGCCCGTGTGGGTCGTGTGACACGGGCGACTCGCCCGTGATTCGCGCGCGCAAACCAATGCGCCGACCAAGCACATGGGCGAGTCGCCCATGCCACACAACCCCGACCAATTCCACGGGCTGGCAGCCCATGGGCTTGGGATATGCATGGACTGCCGCCCCATGTGATTTTCCTCCCCTCCGGCTTCTGGCTTGCGAAACACGGGAAAAGCGGCCAGTGACTCAATCGAGGATTTTCGTCCTCATTCACCGCGCATTCACCGCGCAAAACCTCTCCACCAACCCGGAACCCATCACCACAAAACCTTAACAACTATTTCGCGTGGCTTCGGCTGCTGTCACTTGAAAATCGACCAAGTTATCAAACGAAAGACGGCGCTGCAGGCACGGCCCCATTGGGGCGTGTCGGTAGCGTTCTTTCAAAGGCGCTTGGTCGTGCCTTCAAGTGGACGTGTTATTGGCACGTCCTTTTTACTGGCACGACTTTGAACTTTTGAAAGAAGTCCGGCATCGGCAAAGGCGCGCGACCTTTTGCCATGGCCGTCCAAAAACGCGCAACCAACCCGCCGCGATTTTCCGAACTCCTCAACCTCTTTCCATGCCCCGCGTGGATTGAGGATTTTTCGGGACAAATCCTCATCCGCAACGCACGTTTTCGCCCCGCGAAAAACCGGCGTTCCCTGAAAACAGTCATCCATCCGCTGCCGCTCGCTGGTGGCGCGCAAACCTTGCGCCTTGTCGCGCTTCTCCCCGCCGGGCAGGAAGCGGATTGCCAGCACCATATTATTTCCGCCCTGCTTGCCCTGCTGCTGGACGTGCCGCGCCCCGATGAACACCCGCTCACGCCGCGACAACGCGACACTTACTACAAGCTCTCCCTTGATATTGACAACAAGACAATAGCCTCCGACCTGGGCATTACGCACAACGCGCTGCTCGTCCGTATCGCTCGTTTGAGAAAACGCCTTGGCGAAGGCAAAATCCCCCGCCAACGCCGCCCGGTCGCGCGAAAAGCAGTCAATCCGCCGAAACCGGCATGTAATTAAATGTAATTAACACGCGCTTCCCATCGAGGCCACGCGCCAGTGTTCTTGTCTTGTGCAGCACATGCAACGCGCAAGCAACAGCAGGCAAAAATAAAAACCTAAAACAACCCGCCCAAAGCCATCCGGCATGATCAACCGTAAACCATAAACTGTAAACCGTAAACCCTAACCCATAAACTGCCGCGCCAGCGACTCTCCAACTCAACCGTAAACTGTAAACCGTAAACCGTAAACAGTAAACAGTAAACAGTAAACTTTTTCTTCCTGCCATGAGCCACAGCCTCACATGCATTCGCACATTCTGTGTGTTTTTGTGCCTGCTTGCACAGGTTGCGGTGTTCCCGGCGCTCATTGCGGCGGATGACTCTGAAAAAATCGTGAGGATGGACGGCAAGGCCGTCTATATACCTGAAATCAAACTCACCGGGAAAGCTAATCCTGTAACCACGTTTCTTTACGCGGGGTCATGGGAAGGAGGCGCCGGTCGCGATGATACTGGCAAATCATTATGTGCAGTTGACACGGCAAATAATCGACTATTCATCAAGTCTCCACAAAAATTACTTGATAATTCGAGGGCCAGGCGGATCACGCAAAACAATGCCTCCTCATTTTTCGACGAAATATCATGGGGGCTGAAACAGGCCACGCACATCTTGTTCAAGGTTGCCTCAAACAAGCGGCAGCCAGTTGTGCTGGAAATACATGCCGACACGGTTGTGGCGCTCTTTCACAACGGAAAACCTGCCAGCCATGTCAACGCCGGCAACATCCTCGCTTCCGGGGGCCGCGCGTATTTCCAAATAATGCTGGAACCAGGGGAAAACATCATAAACGTGAAGCAGTTTTCAATCAGCGGGCCGCCCTGGCTGCAAATGACTATTTTCACGGATCACTCGCATGATTTGCGGGCCGCATGGCAGCGAAAGGGCAGGCTATTGGAGAAATTTCTCTATATGCCCAGGGATGGCGCCAATATTCCGAAACTGGAATGGATACCGAATCTGGACAACCTGTTCGTCTCGTTTGAAGTGCGCGACGTGTCCGCAAACACCATTGTTTTCCGCAAGGAATCCACCCAATTGGGCAGGGGGCTTGGCGACGAAACCTCAAATCTGGCCCCGGGAATATACGAGGCCATTTACCATACGGAGAGCGAAAACATCTCGGAATACTTTGTCGTGGGAAATCCCAATGCCCTCTTTGAAGAATTACAGGATAAACTGGCGAAACATAGCCTGACTCCGGAAACGAAACTCGACATTGAGGCGCAGTTCCAACGGGCGCGTATTTTGCTGTCGAAGGATAATTATAACACTTTTGACCGGAGGTGGCAGGAAAAGCTCGCCTATACGCTCAGTTGCCTTGCGAATATGGAGCGCCGCCTTGGGCAAGGGGTGACGGATATTGCGAAAGACCAACCGGGACTTCATATCAGGGGCTTCATCTCCACAACCGATGATTCCCCCCAGTTTTACAGAGTCTATATCCCTTCAACTTACAAACCGGGCGTCCCTTTGCCCATGCTGGTGATGGTTTCGGCGAGGATTGCAGTGGAAGAGCGCCCATTCATAGCAGGGCCAACCATGGAGAATACACAAGAGGCGCGTATATGGGCGCTGTATGCTGAAAAATATGGCTTTGCGATTCTGTGGCCCGGGTATAAAAACGCCCCGGATGGAAACACTTATGAAGCCCTGCACATAGATGAGGCGATACAGGCGGTTGAAAGAGACTACAATATCGACAAAAGCCGGATTGATTTGTATGCCACATGCGGCGCCGGTTACAATTCCGGACGGCTGGTTTCGGAATACCCCAATCGCTTTGCGGCCATCGTCTATGACCGGGCCGTGTTTGATGAGGACGTGACAGGGCTGGAATCCTCGCCATCCGTGCTGAAATGGGACGATGCCACAAACCCAAGCCGCCACGTAATCGGGAACAAAAATCTGAAGATATTTGTAACGCACGACGGAACCCCGTCGCCCGGCCACGGAGAACTGGAACTTACGACCCGGTTCCTCGAACAAGCAAAGGCGGTCAGGAGTGATGTCGTCCAATGCCTTGGCCGGCCACCGGTGGACACAACGCAAATGGACATGATATTATCGTGGTTGGCCTCGTGTAAAAACGAGAATCCCGATAATACGAGGTCGCATCTTTTGGCAAAGGAGGGTTATGCAGGCCCCATTTCGGAGGCATTTGCCACGCCTATAATCGTTGTCGAGGGAACCCGCGCGTCCGGAGCCGACTTGGCTATCCTGCATAATGTTGTCGAATCCATAAGGAACAACTACACGGTGTATTTCCACGGCGCGAAGTGCGCGGTCAAGAAAGACAGTGAGGTGACTCAGGATGACATTAGAGCATTTCAAATAAAAGTGTAGCCATTTCTGTAAAACCATGTCTGAGTGGCGGGGTATGAAAACAATATCCATAGGCATGAGAGAACGAATCCTCGCGGTGTATGACCGCGGCGAAAGC
>Ga0123357_10001099_pt1 | contig 28004 bp, 23 predicted proteins | sample TergutEmb28metaG_FD_89873 | JGI IMG/M metagenome (GOLD analysis project Ga0123357, IMG submission 89873) | Embiratermes neotenicus P4 segment gut microbial communities from Petit-Saut dam, French Guiana - Emb289 P4 | ecosystem: Host-associated > Arthropoda: Insects > Digestive system > Gut ...
GAAGCTTGCCTGACTCCCAATGCAAAATTCAAATAACAATGCAAAACAAACAGTGAATCGGCTTCCGAAAAGCCGGAAAGATCATCGCCCGGCGAATACCATGTATGATTGGGATCGTTTTCTTTTGGAAATAGATTTAACAGTTGAAAATGCATCAACTGATAAAAAATATTGATTTGCTCGTCTAATTTTAAAAGGTCTTTATCGAAACGACTACGTTCAGCAGGACTTTTGCGAGATATTTCCATCAGTTTTCTGACAAATTTATAATTCCCTGTTTCGTCGAAAGCGTCTTCAAACGAACACGCTTTTTCCGGCAAATCATAATAAGCGACGAGTTCATGGTTAGATACCGGAATAAAAGGGATTTTCATCCATTTATCGGGAAAAGCCATCACGCTCAGCAGGAACTGATCGGGATTCAAATTGCCGATTGATTCCGATTTGTGAAGTTTTCGGAGGACTTCGGACGAAAAAGTATTCACCGGTTCAATCCTTCCGGTGATGGAAATCATGGGCAAACTGCCGAATTGTTTGGCGGTTTCCGGATCTATCCTGTGGCTCTGAATAAAATCCAATAGAGAATCGGCTGGATTTTGAGCGCCTGAAGTCGATGCGAATAAAAGCAATATTACCAAAATAGCCGTTTGTTTTACAGGTATTCTTATATCTTTCAACTGTTTATTCAACTGCCTGAAACGCGACTGTTTTCCAAAAAAACTTGCGATAAATCCTACGGCTAATAAAAAATAACCGGCGTAAGTAATAGCTGTACCTGTTCTATCATGATTTACCGATAATACGGTTCCTTTTTCATCTTCGTCGTAAGAAGCCTGAAAAAAGCGGTAGCCTTTTATATCCAAAACGTTATTCATGGATATCGTTTTTTCATAATTTTTTTCATCATCATGAACAATCAAATGACTCTCAAAGGAAGAAGGGCTTGATGAACCCGGATAACGCTTGACGGTAAATTTTATCAATTCCAAACTGAAAGGCAAGGATTTATACTCTTCATCCCCATTATTTGAAATCAACAGTTGATTGCCGGTTTCGCCCTCTCGCACGTGAAAACGGCCTTCTTCCCCGAAAAGATGAGAGACAAGAGCGCCCAAAAGGATGACGATAAAGGCAAAATGCAGAATCAGAAATCCCGGCTTCCGCCTTTTGTATAGCTTTTTTTGCAATAAATTTCCGATGAAATTTGCGACCAGCAAAAACTGTAATCCGATTAACAGCGGCGAATAATAAATCAAATGCAGCGCTACGAATGTTCCTGCTGATTTTTCTATTCCGGTAGCGAGCGCCAGCATAAAAGCGTAAACCGCTAAGAGGACTATCGTTGTTTTATAAGAAAAAAACAGGTTTTTGATGTTGGATGTAGGCATAGTGTTGAAATAATTTTGAAAACAGATTAGTCATTTTCCATGACAGTTCTTGTATTTTTTTCCGCTGCCACAATGACAAGGGTCGTTTCTTCCTGGAATTTTATCTTTAACCAATGGTTTATGATACATATCGTTGTATTCTTTTACAAAATCAAAATCACGGGTAGAAGGGAGATATGTATTTACAATACTTTCGCCACCTGCATGGTGAACTTTACCTATACCGGTAGGAATTAATCCTAACTTATCAATTACATTTTTTGAAATAACAGAATTTGTTGCTCCCGTATCCCATATTCCGGTAAAATTTTCTATTTCAGGAGTCTTTTCTTTTGATAGATTTTGATCAAAATGTTTGGATACTCCACATTTAGTTTGTAAACTATTGACATGACCCTGATATTCAACAGTAAAGGCTTTGGGTGTTTGAATAGACATTCTAAGTAAAAATTACGCGTGAAGAAAAATTTTGAGTATATGCTTCTGTTCCTGGTGAGCATCTTTGAATTAAAAAAGTACCTATTTCGTATTTTTTTTCTGAATCCAATAATGCTTCTATATCCGAATTATAACTTCCGACAATAGAATTATCTTTAATCACAATGTATTTACCATCATATTTTTTTACAATCCTATTCTGATTGTCTAAATACCATTGAAACAAATTTTGAAGCATAAAGAATAAATATTTATTATTGAAATGTGTAAGCAAAATTACTACTTATTTTTTTAATAACAAAATGTAAAATGTATTTATGTTTATTTAACATTTCAATATTTTCACCTTGAATATTAGGTATTATTAAATAGATAAAATCCTCAACGTATTGAGCAAATCCCTGTTAATAGGTTTATCCTTTTTGATGGCTTTGGAAAAAGGTACATAAACGATTTCGTCGTTTTGGATGCCGATCATCACATTGCGTTGATCTTCCATGAGGGCATCAATAGCGGCTGCGCCCATGCGGCTTGCCAAAATCCGGTCGTAAGCCGTTGGCGAACCTCCCCGTTGAATATGTCCGAGTATCGTCACGCGGACATCGTATTGCGGATATTCTTTTTTTACGCGGTCAGCCATTCCGATAGCGCCGCCGGTTTCTTCACTTTCAGCTACCAAAACAATACTGCTGTTTTTGGATTTACGAAATCCATTTTTGATTAATTCTTCCAATTGATCGACTTCTGTAAAGATTTCGGGAATTATCACCGCTTCGGCTCCGGCAGCAATAGCTCCGTTCAAAGCCAAAAAGCCGGCATCGTGCCCCATCACTTCAATGAAAAACAGACGGTCGTGCGAAGTGGCGGTATCTCTGATCTTATCGACTGCCTGCAAGATGGTATTCAAAGCGGTATCGTATCCAATAGTCGTGTCGGTGCCATAAAGATCATTATCGATTGTACCAGGCAAACCAACAATAGGAACATCAAATTCCTGAGCAAAAATACGCGCTCCCGTTAAAGAGCCGTCGCCTCCGATAACAACCAAGGCGTCAATCGCTTCTTTCTTCATCCTGTCAAAAGCGGCTTGCCGTCCTTCCGGTTCTTTAAATTCATCGCAGCGAGCGGTTTTCAATATTGTACCGCCTTGTTGAATAATATTACTGACGTTGTTTGTTTGAAAAGGGAGAATTTCCCCTGTCAATAACCCTTTATATCCTCTGTAGATTCCTTTTACCTCTAACCCATTATAAATTGCAGAGCGTGTTACCGCACGAATAGCGGCATTCATTCCCGGAGCATCGCCTCCGGAGGTAAGTATTCCTATACATTTAATAATTGACATAGCGTTTAATTTTATATTAAAAACGCTGCAAAGGTACAATTTCTTTTTAAAAAATGTTACTTAGAAACAGTTTAACCGCAATTGCCAGTAAAATGATGCCAAAAAATTTACGCAAAACATATATGCCGGCTGCGCCGATTAATTTTTCTACTCTGACTACATTTTGGAGGACAAAGAACACTATAATCATATTCAAGGTCAGCGCTGCAATAATTACAATTGTGCTAAATTCGGCTTTTAAAGCAATCAGAGTCGTGAAAGCTCCGGGACCGGCTAAAAGCGGGAAAATAACGGGAATAATGGTTGCCGATCCGGTTGGGTTATCCATTTTAAATAGTTCCCAGCCAAAAGTCATCTCGCAGGCGATCACAAAAATAACCAGCGAACCGGCTACAGCAAAAGAAGAAACATCTACGTTGAATAGACGCAAGATTCCTTCTCCCACGAAAATAAATGCAAGTAAGATAATAAAAGAAAAGAAAGACGCTTTTAATGGGCTGAAACTCCGGTTTTTATTTTTTAAATCGATGAAAATGGGCAAAGAGCCTGTCACGTCAATTATCGCAAACAACACGATAAAAGCGCTTACCAAATCTTTAAAGTTAAAAGCATCCATAGTTGTTGATTATTTTTTCAGGCAAAGTTCATCGTTCAATGCAACGACAGCTTCCCTGTACTGTTCTCTTTTTATAACAAATTGCATGTTCACTTGTTTTAAAGACTGTCCGAAACATTCGATATTAATATTTTTATCGCTTAATGCTTTGGCGCTCCGGTACAGGAAACCGGGGTAGGCAATGTTTGTTCCCATGGCGCACACAATCGCTACCGGTTTGACTGTTATTTGATACACTATACTTTTCAATTCATCCAATAAATTACGGACATCCGGCCTGTCCCAAACCACCATTGTTATGCTGTTCGCATTGGTCGATTTAAGTATGTAACTCATATTATGGGCTTTCATTATTTCCATAACTTTTAAGTCGTAACCGACTTCGCCAACCATAAGCGGATCGTGTACTTCAAAAGCAATGACTTTATCGGTTCCCGAAACAATCTCGATTTTAGGTTCGGGCGAAACATAATCTTTAGAAATCAGCGTGCCTGGATGATTCGGTTCAAAGGTATTTTTAATTCGGATTTTCACTCCGGCAAGCTCCAAAGGTTTTGCCGCTTTCGGATGAATCGCTTCCATCCCGACATCGGCCAACTGGTCGGCAATGATGAAATTGGTTCTTCCTACCGGAATTGATTTTTCGATGCCTACTATGTTCGGATCGGCGCTCGACAAATGAAATTCCTTATGAATAACGGCTTCATCGGCATGTACGTCAACTGCAATTTTACTGAACGTTACTTCGGAATATCCACGATCGAAAGCTCGCATGATTCCTTCTGTTCCTTTCGTATAACCGGTGGCTATACATAATGTTTTGGAAAAATCTATTCCTTGAAACGCTTTGTGGATTCGTTCGTCGATAGTGAGGGATTCGTTGTCGTTGAAACCGCAGAGGTCGATAAAAGTTGCATTAATCCGGTTGTTATTCAAAATGTTTACCGAATTCCACGCTGAATGCGCCTCGCCCAATGACGCCAAAATTTCACGGGCAGCCAAATACAGGTTGGTTTTCTCTACATAACCTGAAGCAAGCACTTTATACATTGACGAAAGATAAATTTTTGCCTGGTCGATCCTGTATTTGATAAATTGAGCGGCTTCCTGAATATTCAATCCGATTGATTCAAACGTTTGATTTATTTCCAGCAATTTATTGCACAAATTATCCAAAGCTGTTTCGTAATCTTCGTTATGCAGAAACTTGGCATAAATACCGGCTTCTCCGGTTTTTTTATGTTCAAGCAACCAATTCGTCACATTATTGTAAGCTGATACAACAAAAATACGATTGTACATATTCGCTTCCGTCCGGTTATTTTTAATAATGTTATTCAAACAATCGCCGAACTGAGACATGGAGGTTCCTCCGATTTTTTCTACTGTAAGCATGTAATATTATTGAATTTATAACATAAGTATCATTTTCAGGCGCTCTATAAAAGCATCCGCATCTGCCTGAGTGATGTCCCATGAGCAAACCAGGCGAATTTCGTCGGTATCTTCATTCCAGATATAGAAAAAGTAATGTTCCAACATTTTCCCAATAGCCTCCTTCGGTAAAATCAAAAAGAGTGAATTAGCTTCCACTTTCTGTGTAAAGCGCACTCCCTGCAGATTCCGGATTTTACCGGCGAGATATTCAGCCATCGCATTAGAATATTGCGCATTTTGTAACCAAAGATCATCCTGAAAATAAGCAATATATTGAGCCGACAGATAACGCATTTTAGAATACAGTTGCGCCGATTGCTTCCGGTAATACATCAAACGTTCGTTCCATTCGGGATGAAAGGCGATGACGGTCTCTCCCATCATCATCCCGTTTTTAGTTCCGCCGAGACTTAAGAGGTCAACTCCGCAATCGCGCGACAATTCGCGCAATCCGACCCCCAAATGAGCGCAGGCATTTGCCAGCCGCGAACCATCAACATGGACATACATATTATGCGCATGGGCAAAATCGCAAAGCGCTTTCAATTCCTCTGCGGTATAAACCGTTCCCATTTCCGTTGATTGGGAAATAGAAATCACTTGGGGCTGCGAATGGTGTTGAACGCCTATTCCGTGTAACTCCCGCTCAATCAGTTCGGGCGTTAATTTTCCGTCCGGCGTAACTACCGGCTTTAATACTGCTCCCGTTGCTTTCGCCACTGCGCCGCATTCGTCGGTATAAATATGAGCGGTCGCTGCACAAATAATACTTTGGTAGGAACGGGTCATGGCTTGAAGCGCAACCGCGTTCGATCCGGTTCCGTTGAAAACATAGTACGGCTGAACATCTTCGCCGAACAGTTGACGAAGAACCGCATCGGCTCCAGCCGTCCATTCATCGTCGCCATATCCTACTGCATGATCCTGATTTGCATCAATAATGGCTTGCATTATACGGGGATGTACCCCTGAATTATTATCACTGGCAAAACTTTTCACTTGTAGCTGTATTTATAAATATGTAAAAAACGGTGCAAAGATACGGAAATTTTTTTTTTATTTTTTATGTGGCAAAAGTAATACTTATTTTTGTTATCTTTGTGGCAAATAAAAACAATCGGATACAGATAAAAAAAGATTGTACCAACGTATGCAAAGCGAGTTACTTGTAAGACAAAACATTGTAGTATATACCACCACAGGACAACCGCTTACAGAAAATCAATATATTGCAAAGATTGAAAAAGCAATTAAACAGGCAGATAGAGGCGAACTTATTACAGATGAAGAATTAGAAAAAGAGGTTGAAACGTGGTAAATAAGTATTCAGTATATTGGACGCCCGAAGCTAAAACAGATTAAAATCATGTTCAAATGGACGCATTTCCAAAAGCAAGACCGTAGGTCTTACACATTGATAACCCCGAGCTGCGCTACGCTTGCACGGGGTTATCAACGTTAAAGCCCTTCGGGCATGACAGCTAAATTATTCTTTGTTATATTCCTCAAAATAAAAATAGCGCCTCAAACTTTTTCTTAACCTATTCTTTTAAAATTTTCATATCTGAGATATTATTCATACCTTTGTTGCAAAATTGTAGCCTATGGTATAAAAACTGCGTAAAAATACGCACATTGTAGAAATATTGGAAAAAGCGTTTTGCTTGTATTCTTATACTTGAAACTTCGACAATTTCAACGGAAACAAAGAATAGAGTGATAACGTTCACGCTTGTAGCGTGGATATTACTCGTTTATTTGGTTTCCAGGTAGTCGAAGACCTCAAGTATAGATAAATAGAGTTTTGTCCCACGCTTTTTTTATGTGCGTATGTGAAATATTTTAGAGGACAAAATGTGAATTACAAAAATTAATTAATCCTTTAAAAATTAAAAAATTATGAACTTAAAATTATCAATTGTCAATTATCAGTTGTCAATTATTCTATTATTATTTTTCAGCTTGCCGCTCAAGGCACAAGTAACGATTGGAGCGCAGAAGGCTCCGCATAGTTATTCCGTGTTGGAATTGATGAGCGCCAAAGGATTGCGTTTGCCTATGTTGTCAAACAGCGAGCGTGATGACCTCAAACTGACTCCCGATTCGACGGAAGCCAGCGGACTTGTTATTTACAATACAGATATTGATTGTGTAGAATTTTGGTCGGGTAACAAGTGGATAGACTTGTGTAACAACACGGCTCCTGCCTTTACTACAAACAACAGCATTACATTAACTTCAGCAGCCGGAACGGACGCTCAAACCGTATGTGGCGGCACTGCTATCACTTCTATTACCTATTCTACCACAGGCGCTACCGGCGCAACATTTATCGGTCTGCCTGCCGGTGTAACCGGCAGTTGGAATGCTGGAGTTGTAACCATTAGCGGTGCTCCGACAACAAGCGGCAATTATATCGTAGTATTAACCGGTGGGAGTGGAAGTGGCATGGCTGTCGGCACAATTACGGTCAATCAGGTTTTAAGTGCAATATCCGGAAACAATGGTGTTACAAAAGGAGCTACGGACTTAATTTACTCTGTAACTCCTGTGTCAGGTGTAACAGCTTATACTTGGTCGGTACCAACAGATTGGTCAATTACAGACGGCTTGGGAACCAACTCTATAACGGTTACTGCAGGCAGTACTGATGGGCCTGCCGGAGCAATTACCGTAAGAGCAAACAACGGTAATTGTACCAACACAAGTACATTGGCTGTTAGTGTTGGGTGCCCTGTCAAAACGGTTAGTGGCAACTGGCTTACCTTCATGTGCTACAATCTTGGTGCAACAATAACCGTACAATCCATGACTCCTGCCCAGCAGGCTAATTATGCTACTCCTGAAGATGAATATGGAGATTTATACCAATGGGGGCGCCAAGCTGATGGACATGAATTACGTAATGCGACGCCTGTGGACGGCGGTACAGATTCAAGAGTTATTGCTTATGATTCCAATTCTCAAATTCCGGTTGGCGATATTTGGTATGGTGTTCCTGTTTACTTTACCGACGGAATTATGGATTGGCATGGCAACGGTGCAGATCCGAATCCCAAGCTTTGGGATGGTACATACCCTGCCAATAATCCATGCCCTAATGGTTGGCGTGTTCCTACTACTAAAGAATGGCAAAGTATTTTTAAAGGTGACACTATTCCAACTTCTATACCTGCTACAGGATATATGAGCAGTTCCGGTAACACATGGAAATGGGCGAGTAAAAATAGCTATTCAAATCCAGGTTACTTGGTTATTCCTTCAGGCAGTAGCGAACCTACGCTTTTCCTACCTGCTGCCGGTGGCCGTCTCGGCGGCAGTGGCGTAATCCCCGACGAGGGTACGAGTGGATACTATTGGAGTAGTTCGAATAATGGCATATACGGTTATTGTATAGCTAATTACGGAACGAGTGTATTCCCAGGTCAACTCGCCACTAGCGCCGCAGCCTACAGCATCCGCTGTGTATCAGAATAGCTGTGCTCACCAAAGCGGTAGATAAAATGGTGGCCTCTATCACATTGTCCATTCCAAGCAAACCGGTGTCGAAATGTATAAAAATCCACAAATCGGAAAACCGCCCCATTTGAAAGGGTTTTTGGGGTAAAATTCCGTGTAGAGACGTTGCGCGCAACGTCTCTACTTCTAATAGACTGATATTATTTCATTTTATTCGGAAGCCGGCTTGCTTGCCATCTTTTCCTCCAAATATTTTACCCGCAACGTCGATTTTTCCTTCTCTTTTTTCAATTTTTCAATATCCGATAAAATCACGGCAAAGTCAAAAGTTTTGGCTAAAACGTTCTTGTCGGATGCAGAAACAGTGAACGTATAACTTTTTTCACCCGAATATTCTGCTTTAAGCGCAGCATCTTTGTTATTATCAATGAATTGAATCACACCGTTGTCTTTTCCTTGCGTATAAGTAACCACTTCGGTCGTCATCCCTCCATCGACAAAGGAATAATTCAATCCTCCATCGCAGGGAATAATCGCTGTTTCGGCATATTCGCCGTTCGATTTGGAAACTTTTAAGCGGGTATGATGAATGGGGCTACTTCCATAATATACACTGGATAAGAGGATTTCTCCCAATTCATTCACTACGGTTCGAATATAGGACGTTTGAAGTTTTGCTTCTACGCGCTGACTTTTGTCTAAATATTTTCCCACATCGTCGTAGGCAGTATCTTTCTCAAACAGAAATCCGCGTTTCATTGTTTCGGCTTCAGCCAAACGCACCGTCAACATACTGTCGCAAAAATTCAAATTTCGTTCCTGTTCCGTGATTTCGACCCTGCGCCTCAATTGTAAACCTTGTTTTTGAATTTCAAATTCTTTTGGAAAAAGTATTTTAATACTGTCAATATGATTTTTAGTCGAAGTATATTCGCCTTGTTCATACAGTTTTTGCGCATCGTTCAGATATGCAGTTGCTTGTTTTTTATTTGAATTACAAGCGATTAAAAGAAAAAGCAAACAAATAAGACTTTTATTCATAATTATTATCTAAGCGTTGCATTTAGCTCCGACTCCAAATTTTTTTGTATCCTCGACATTATTGATTCTATCTGTTTATCATTCAATGTTTTTTCTTCATCCTGCAACGTAAAGCTTACTGCGTATGATTTTTTTCCTTCCGGCAGATTTTTTCCTTCATAAACATCGAACAAACTAACTTCTTTCAAATATTTTTTATCGGTATGATGAGCTATTTTTTCAATTTCATAAAAGGGAACATTTCGATCGACCAGTAAAGCCAAATCCCGACGTACAGAAGGATATTTGGGTATTTCCGAATAGGTTACCGATAGATTAAAATGAGCTTTCATCAATTCGGTCCAATTCAGTTCGGCATAATATACGTCAACGGGAATGTCGAATTTTTTGTTCAGCGATTTTTGCAAAATACCCAAAACGCCGAAATTTTTCCCTGAATTAGTATCAATGGATAAAGCGGAAGAAAATATCTCGTTTTCAAACGTTTTGTATCGCAATTTGTTAGCCGGAATACCCAATCGCGACAATATATTTTCGACATGAGCCTTCAATTCGTAAACCGAAGTTTTTTCGGCCGAACGAATCCAACTGTTGCTCACCGTATTACCCGTTAACCACAGTGCGAGGCGAAATTCTTCTTTGATTGCCGACAGATCGTCATTTTCTTTTTGTTTATCTGAATGATAGGAATATACGTTTCCAAATTCGTACAGATACAAATCCGGATTTTTATGGTTACGGTTGTATTCGATGTTCTCTAATCCGCCGAAAAGCAAGGTTTGACGCATCACATCCAGCTCTGCGCTTAGCGGGTTTTTCAGCATGACGCATTGCGTTTTCGGGAAAACAGTCAGCGATTCGTAACAGGCGCTTGAAGTCAGCGAATTGTTCAAAATCTCACTGAATCCGTAACCGGTTAACTGTTCGGAAATCAGGTTTTGCAGTTTGTAACTGACATCCGTGTGCGTTTGATACGAAAGATTGGACTTCAGTACATTACCGATTTCAATGTTGTTGTAACCGTAAATGCGCAAAATATCTTCAATTACATCGACATCGCGGGTTACGTCAACCCTGTAGGTTGGAATAGCCAACTGCCAAATGCCGTCTTTTTTATCTATTATATTGATTTCCAAACTTTTAAGAATTATTTCTACAGTTTCTTCCGGAATGGATTTACCGGTCAGGTCATGAACTTTTTGCAGACTCAACTCCACTCGTGCCTCAGCAACAGGATTCGGATAAATATCCTGAACTGCTCCTGTGATTTTTCCGCCTGCAACTTCCTGAATCAATAAAGCGGCTCGTTTCAGGACATACAGGGTATTATTCGGGTCGATGCCACGCTCGAAACGAAACGAAGCATCCGTATTTAATCCGTGACGACGGGCAGTTTTACGAATCCATGCCGGATTGAAATAAGCTGATTCCAAAAAGACATCGGTCGTAGATTCCGTAACTCCCGACTGAAGACCTCCGAAAACGCCTCCAATACACATTCCGCCGGTTTGATTACAAATCATCAAATCGTCTGCCGACAGTTTTCTTTCTACTTCGTCTAACGTAACGAACGGAGTTCCTTCGGGAAGCGTTTTTACAATGACTTTATTATCAACGATTTCTTTCAAGTCAAAAGCATGTAGCGGTTGACCGGTTTCGTGCAGTATATAATTGGTAACATCCACCACATTGTTAATCGGTCGAACGCCAATCGTTTTCAAGCGCTTTTTCAGCCAGTCGGGACTTTCCTCGACAGTAATATTCTTGACAGTAAGCCCGGAATATCGGGGACAAGCCTCCGTATTTTCCACTTCAACGGTTACTGCAGGGGAGTTGTCGTCAATTTTGAATTTATCAACAGAAGGTTTTTTCAGATAAAAGTTACCGTCCGTTTTTGTTTTATTCACTGTTAAATAAGCAGCCAAATCGCGGGCAACTCCGTAATGAGAAGCTGCATCGATGCGGTTAGGCGTAATATCCATTTCCAGCGCATAATCATTAGTTAATTGATAATATTCGGCGGCAGGCGTTCCTGCTTTGGTTTCAGAAGGGAGGATGATAATTCCGGAGTGGTCGGTTCCGATACCGATTTCGTCTTCGGCGCAAATCATGCCGTTAGATTCTGCTCCCCTGATTTTTGATTTTTTAATGGTAAACGTTTCATCGCCGGAATAGAGCTTGGTACCGATTGTTGCTACTATCACTTTTTGTCCCGCTGCTACGTTAGGCGCTCCGCAAACAATCTGTTGCGGTTCTCCGTTGCCTGAATCAACGGTAGCAACATGCAAATGGTCGGAATCGGGATGCGCTATGCAGGTCAGAACTTCGCCTACGACCAGGCCTTTCATTCCTCCGCGCACAGTTTCTATTTCTTCAACACTTCCGGTTTCTAATCCGATAGACGTTAACACTTCCGCAGTTTCTGCCGGATTCAAAGAAAAATTAAGATAGTCTTTTAACCAATTATAGGAAATATTCATTTCGATTTTGATGTTGATGTTGTTTCAAATGTCATTATTTGTAAATGCAGTTCATCCAATTGTTCCTGAGTCACAGTTGCAGGAGCATCAATCATGACGTCCCTGCCTGAATTGTTTTTCGGGAAAGCGATGCAATCGCGAATCGAATCCAAGCCTGCAAAAATTGAGACTAAACGGTCTAAACCGAAAGCTATTCCGCCGTGGGGAGGCGCTCCGTATTTGAAAGCATTCATCAGGAAGCCAAACTGCTTTTGCGCCTGTTCTTCAGTGAAACCAAGTATGGAAAACATTTTCTTTTGCAGCTCACTGCTGTGAATACGAATCGATCCGCCGCCAATTTCCACGCCGTTGACGACCATGTCGTAGGCATTGGCTCTCACAAGTCCGGGATTACTGTCCAATAGAGGAATATCTTCCGGTTTTGGACTTGTAAACGGGTGATGCTTAGCAAAATAACGATTCAATTCTTCATCAAATTCCAACAAAGGAAAATCAACCACCCACAAACAATTGAACCGGTCTTTTTTCCGTAACCCCAAGCGGGAAGCCATTTCCAAACGAAGTTCATTCAGTTGCTTTTGTGTTTTCTCTGTTTTTCCGCAAAGGATTAACAGTAAATCGCCTGGCTTGGCTTGCGCCTGTTCCGCCCAACGTTTTAAATCGTCGGAAGAATAGAATTTATCGACTGATGATTTCAGACTGCCATCGGCTTCATAGCGGACATAAATCAAACCGCCTGCGCCGACTTGTGGACGTTTCACAAAATCGGTCAGTTCGTCCAACTGTTTCCGGGTATAAGCAGCGCAACCTTCCGCACAAATAGCGCCAACGTATTCGGAATTGTCGAATACGCCGAAACCTTTGCCTTCCGTCAACGCTTTGAGTTCTACTATCTGCATTCCGAAGCGCGTATCCGGTTTGTCGGAACCGTACAGTTTCATAGCAACGGCGTATGACATGCGGGGAAGAACAGGTATATCAATTCCTTTCACAGTTTTAAATAAATGCCGGATCAGCCCTTCAAACATATTCAAAATATCTTCCTGCTCAACAAACGACATTTCGCAGTCGATTTGCGTAAATTCAGGCTGACGGTCGGCACGCAAATCTTCGTCACGGAAACACTTCACAATCTGGAAATAGCGGTCGAATCCGGAAACCATCAATAATTGTTTAAATAATTGCGGCGACTGTGGTAAAGCATAAAACTCGCCTGCGTTCATGCGGGAAGGCACGATAAAATCGCGTGCGCCTTCGGGAGTAGAGCCAATGAGAACCGGCGTTTCCACTTCCAAAAAATGCTGTTCGTTCAAATAGCTGCGGGTTGCAAACGCCATCCTGTGGCGCAGTTCCAAATTAGAACGAACCGGTGTACGGCGCAAATCAAGGTAGCGGTATTTCATGCGGATATCATCGCCTCCGTCTGATTCGTCTTCAATCGTGAAAGGCGGTGTTTGAGAAGGATTCAAAACCTGTAGCTCCGAAACGATGATTTCAATATCGCCGGTTGGAATATTCGGATTTTTATTGGAACGTTCTGCAACTGTTCCCTTCGCCTGAATCACCCATTCTCTGCCTAATTTTTCCGCTTCACCACAAAGTTGAGAATTAATTTCCTGATTAAAAACCAATTGAGTAATCCCATACCGGTCGCGCAAATCCACAAAAATCATTCCTCCAAATTTCCGGACTTTTTGTACCCATCCCGATAAGACAATATCCTGTCTTATATTTGCGAGGCGGAGTTCTCCGCAAGTGTTCGTTCTATACATACGTTTTTTTCTAAATCTTAAAATTCGAGTGCAAAAATACGGAATTAATTTGGAAATGTGATAATGTGCTGATATGATAATGTGATAATTCGATGCTATTGCGAATAATTTATTCGCTCAAATTTTCACATCTCAAAAAAAACTGTTACCTTTGCCGTCGCAAAAACGAGGTGTAGCGCAGTCCGGTTAGCGCACCTGCTTTGGGAGCAGGGGGTCCCAAGTTCGAATCTTGGTACCTCGACAAAAGAGAATGAGGCAGTTACGAGAAAAAGTGGCTGCTTTTTTTGTCTGTATGCAGTACACACAAATAAATATTGATTGAATATACAAATGTGCTGATAGAAACTGTTACTTTTGATAACTATCCGGTTTTTCTTGCGCCAATGGAAGATGTAACCGATATTTCTTTCCGCCTCCTGTGCAAAGAATTTGGGGCGGATATGGTTTATACTGAATTTATTTCAAGCGATGCGCTGATTCGTCATATCAACAAGACTCAGGCAAAATTGGAGGTTTCCGCCGAAGAGCGTCCGGTTGCAATGCAGATATACGGAAAAGAAGTGGATGCGATGGTCGAAGCCGCACGGATTTGCGAAGAAGCCCGTCCTGATATTCTCGACTTAAATTTCGGCTGTCCGGTTAAAAAAGTAGCGTCGAAAGGCGCCGGAGCCGGAATGTTGCGCAATCCCGAACAAATGCTGGCTATCACCCGCGAAGTGGTCAAAGCTGTTCGGATTCCGGTCACAGTGAAAACACGGTTAGGTTGGGACAACGATTCCAAAATCATTGTCGATTTAGCCGAACGATTGCAGGATTGCGGAATAGCTGCGCTAACCATTCACGGACGCACCCGCGCACAGATGTACTCAGGCGAAGCCGATTGGACGCTTATCGGGGAAGTGAAAAACAATCCGAGAATGAAGATTCCAATTATCGGGAATGGCGATATTAATTCGCCGGAAAAATGCAAAGAGGCTTTCGATCGTTTCGGCGTCGATGCTGTCATGGTAGGAAGGGCAAGCATCGGTTGCCCCTGGATTTTCAAAGATATAAAAACGTTTCTGCATACCGGAAGAATACCGGAAAAAGAACCTTTTGCTTATTATTTGGATATTCTGAAAAAGCAAGTGCTGCAAAGCGTAAACCGGCTGGATGAGCGCAGGGGTATTTTGCACAGCCGGCGACATATTGCTGCAAGTCCTTTATTCAAAGGGATTCCTGATTTTAAACCGATGAAAATCGCTATGTTGCGAGCCAATACAGTTGAAGAGTTGTTTGGGCTTATGGATGAAATCAGGAGCGTTTAATTCATTAACCAAACAAATCAGAATGAGTTCCTGTGTCAATCAAAAGTAAGGTTAATTCAATTTCACTCTGTTTCCACACCAATAACCAATCAGGTTGAATGTGACACTCCATCACAACTTCATTCTCTTTCTTTTTATAGCCTTTTAATGGATGAGAAAAATTATTTTCTGGTAACCCTTTGCCTTTTGCCAGTGTTGCAATAATTTTTTCAAGTAAATCAAGATCTAAATTGCGTTTATAACACAATCCGACATTCTTTTTAAAAATATTAGTTTTATATACGTTGTAAACAAAATCATCATAACTTTCCAATGACTTGAAAAAATCAGTGGGAGTTTTTCGTTTATGCTTTTCTTCAGCCATTAAATTTATTTTTCTTAGGACCATTTATAAACGTTACTCTTCCTTTTTCAACATCTTCAAAGGCACGTTCTAAACCGGTCTTTTTTTTCGGAGAAGAATGTACTTTAACAAAACCCATATCAAGAAAGGAATCCAAAGCTCTTTTTGCCTGAACATTACGAGCATCATAATCCAATGTTATTGTTGCCATAATTTTTAAAATTAAAATTAAATATATAGAACAAAGGTAGCAAAAATTTTTCCGGATAGCAAATGCAAAATCAAAACCATTTAAACAACTTCATCCCAACAATAAAACAAACAACCCCGAAAGCCGACAAGGCAATGGAAGGGGTGATAATTTCCATCCAGCCTGCTCCTTCGTTGAAAATGCTTCGGACGCCATCAGTCAACGCAGTCAGAGGCAACACTTTAATCACTTTGATGCTCCATTCGGGAAAATGATGATAACTGAAGAAAATGCCCGAAAGAATCATCATCGGCATTTGCACGGCATTGATCCATCCGGTTCCGACTTCCGTTTTAGCCGTTCGGGTTGAAATCAGTACGGCAAGACCGGTGAACGCAATATTTCCTGCCAGAAACAAAACCACTAATGCTCCGATATTCCCCTGAATATGAATCCCAAACAAAAGCCATGCAAAAACGATCAGAATCAAAGCTTCCACCACATTCATCAATATTCTGACAAACATCATTCCAATCAGGAAATCGGATTTTCGCATCGGGGTAGCGACCATCCGCCGCAACAATTTCTGCGAACGGCGTTCAATAATCGTATAACTAAGTCCCCATAAAATAGAACTCATGACTCCCATCGATAAAATTCCCGGAATAAGAAAATCAATGTAGCGCACTCCTTTCAAAGTCAACGGATTTATTTGGTTTTGCCCCGTATCCACAGTTGACGCGGGCGACTTTATCAAAGCCGAAAGTTTCATATAAGCCAGTTGCGCTTGCGAATTAAGCGGGTCGAAATGATATTGGACAGTTCCGACAGAATCGGTAACAATGAGTTCCGATTCGCCGCGCTTCAACGAAACAATCGCCGATTTCCAGTCGCTGCGCGTAAAACCAAATTCCGTATTTCCCGTGATTTTATTTTCAATTTTCCAGGTAAACTGTTCTTTCTCATTTTTCAGGTTATGCGTTGCATAGATATTCAACAGCGAATCTAATTCCGTTTGATTTTTTTCCACAATCATGATATGGAATTTCGATTCGGAAGTTTGAGTGAACGCAAGTCCCAAACCGATTGAAATCAGTACTGGAAAAAGTATTCCCCAGAAAAGCACTTCCGGCTCGCGGATAGTTTCTAAAAAAAACGTATAAGTCAGTTGATATAATTGTGTATTTTTGATTGATTTCATTCTATTCATCGATTACTTTTGAATCTTCCAGTAAAGTCTTACCTGTCAGGTTTATAAATAATTCATCCAGATTACGGGCATTTTCATCCAGCAATTCTTCCAGTCGTCCTTCACGGAGTATAACGCCTTCATCCATAATTATTATCCTGTCGCACAGCGTTTCGGCTTCTTCCATATAATGAGTTGTAAGAATCAAAGTCGTTTCTTTCCGTTCTTTCAGCTCTTTCAGGATATTCCAAAAATCGAAGCGCGAATGGGGATCAAGACCGGTAGTAGGCTCATCGAGAAAAAGGATTTGCGGATGATTCAGAAGCGCGACCGCCAAAGCCAATCGCTGGCGCTGCCCGCCCGAAAGCGTTCCGACCATTGATTTTTGCTTTGCTTCCAATCCTGTCAAGCCGATAACTTCTTCAACACGGGGAGTTCCCAGCTCGAAAAAGCTGGCGAAGAGATGCAAAGTCTCACGAACAGAAAGCTTTTCGGCAAAGCGGGTTTCTTGCAGCGATAAGCCGATTATTTTCCGAAGCTCTTTTTCATGTTTTTCCCATGTTTTCCCCATCACGCGAATCTCGCCGCTATCGGGTTTGCGCAAGCCCTCCATCATTTCGACCATTGTGGTTTTTCCGGCGCCGTTCGGACCAAGCAATGCAACAAATTCTCCTGACTGTATGGAAAGCGATATGCCGCGCACTGCACGCACATCTTTGAATGATTTTATAACGTTTTTAGTTTCTATCGGAAGCATTATGAATTTTCTTCTCAATTTTTTAATGGTACAAAAGTAATACAATTTGGGCTAATTTCGGAACAAATTTCTTCCGTTGTTTTGTTCATATCAGCCCAAGCTCCAAAAGAGGCGTCTCCATCCGGTTTTTTCTTTTCTATACTGGATGTTAAAACTTCACGAATTGGAAAAATAATTATTTCTAATTCTGCACCAATGTATTCATTCGGAATCGGAAAACTAATGCGATTACTATCAGGTGTATAAACTGTGCGCAACATTTCTTGTATGTTTTAAATTAATTACAAAAATACAAATAATTTCTGAAAATTGAAATTACTTTTATATCTTTGCCTATTTATATAAAATGAATGCCAAATTTATTCTTCAAGAACTATTCTCAATAGCAAATCCCGAAAAGGCGCGTTTCCTGCAGGGATTTTTTAAGACCGGCAAAGGACAATATGCCGAAGGCGACGTCCTGCTGGGGATTGTTGTTCCTCTTACGCGGGATATTGTCAAGCGAAGCCCTCCCCTACCCTTCGATGAAATCCTGATTTTGCTCGATTCGGAATACCACGAAGCGCGTTTGGCAGGATTGCTGTTTCTTGTCAAGCAATTTAAGAAAACCAAGAAGGAAGACGGACGGAAGGCAATTTTTGACTTTTACCTGCAAAACGCACGGAAAGCAAATAACTGGGATTTAGTCGATGTTACTTGCCGTGATGTTATCGGCGAATATCTTTTGGATAAGGAAGACAGGAGCATACTTTACCGCTTGGCGGAAAGCGATAACCTTTGGGAACAGCGGATGGCTATTGTCTCGACCTGGACTTTTATCAAACACAGGCAATTTGATGATACGCTGGAAATTGCAGAAAAACTGCTCAACCACAAACACGATCTGATACACAAAGCTGTCGGGTGGATGCTGCGCGAAGTCGGGAAAAAAAACCGTGAAACCCTGGTCGATTTTCTGCAAATCCATCAGGCAAAAATGCCGCGTACCGCGTTTCGATACGCCATAGAGCATTTCAGCCCTGAAGAACGAGACTTGTTAAGGCTTCGGTGACAACAATGTTTTTCTTTCATACTACAAAAATAACTAATTTTTTTTGCTAATCAAATTTAAAATAGTAATTTCGCATCGCTAAAAAGATAAAAAATTATTAAAGCAATCATTGTATGAACATAAATAGCATTCTGAGTATATTTACTCCAAAAGATGTTAAGTTTTTTCCTTTATTAAGAGAGATTTCCGAAATTACAGAAAGAGCGGCAGATCTTTTGCAAAAATTATTTTCTTCGACCGACCGGGAACAAATTACCGAATTAAGCCGGTTGATAAAATTAGAAGAAACAAACGGGGATAAAGCAACCGTAGAAGTGTTTAGATTACTCAATGAAACGTTTATTACTCCGTTCGACCGGGAAGATATTACTATATTGACCGATGCTCTGGACGATGTGATTGACGCTATCAACAGGGTGGCGCATAAAGTGATTCTTTTTTCCCCTGAAACGCTTCCGCCGGATACAATAGAAATGACTGCGGTTATTAGAAAAGGGGCGACTGAAATTAAATTAGCCGTCCACGAGTTAACTAACCTGAGAAAATCCGGCAAGCAAATCAAGGCGCATACGAAAGAAATCAAAAACCTCGAAGAAGAAGCCGACAGAATCTACGAAAGAGGAACTTCCAGCCTGTTCAAGAGTGAGATACGAACAGTAGAACTGATAAAATTGAAAGAAATAATCCAGGAACTGGAAAAAGCCGCCAACAGGATAAATAGTGTTGGTAAGATATTGAAAACCATGATTGTAAAATACGCTTAATTAAAATTTATACAGTCATGACTTTATTGGTTATAGTTATCGTTTTGGCGATCATTTTTGATTTTATCAATGGTTTTCATGATGCGGCTAACTCCATCTCAACCGTTGTGGCATCACGGGTTTTAACCCCTTTCCAAGCTGTATTATGGGCGGCGGTATTCAATTTCGTCGCTTATTTTATTGCTGTACATTTTTTAGGTGGATTTGGCGAAAGTATTGCCAATACGGTTGCCAAAACTGTCAGGCCTGCTTTTATTACCACCCAAATTGTCGCCGCAGGTCTTGTTGCAGCAATTATTTGGAATTTAATTACCTGGTGGCTGGGGATACCATCGTCTTCTTCTCACACGTTAATTGGCGGTTTTGCCGGCGCTGCGATTGCAGGAAATCATTTTAATTTAGCTTCAGTCGATGGCGGAACAATCGGTTTTATAGCCATATTTATTATTGGAGCTCCATTGATCGGTATGATTACAGGGTTATTAGTTACTATCATTACATATCATATAACAAAGAATGCGAAACCGCACAAAGCGGACAAATGGTTTAAGCGACTGCAACTTGTATCTTCCGCAGGTTTAAGTATCGGGCATGGATTAAATGATTCTCAAAAAGTGATGGGAATTATTGGAGCCGTATTAATTGCCAACCAAACGCTTCCCGGTTTGCCTGGTTTTATGAAAATGAGCAGTATGGCTGAAATACATGATTGGATTCCTCTTCTGTGTTTTACAGCCATTGCTTTAGGCACTATGTTTGGAGGATGGAAAATTATTAAAACCATGGGAAGCGGCATCACTAAAATTACCTCAGTAGAAGGCTTTTGCGCTCAAACCGCCAGCGCCATTACGTTGTATATCTCCGAAGGGTTGCACGTGCCGGTGAGTACGACACACACCATAACCGGAGCGATAATGGGCGTAGGCGCCGTGAAGCGGCTAACTGCCGTTCGCTGGGGCGTTACTATCAATCTCCTGTGGGCATGGATTCTTACCATTCCTGTGAGCGCCTTACTTGCCGCTACGATTTATTGGATTTTTTACGCGCTTGGGATTTGAGCTAACGGCAAAAATAGCTACAGCCTTTTGATAAACAATCAAAAGGCTGTAGTTGTTTGTTGTTGCAAAAATCGAAAAAAACAACACCTACTGTCCCTGCCCCGCCTTATCCTTCAGCGCCTGAATCTGGTTGTCTGCTTGAGCGTTTAAGTTATCGGCCTGTTTTTGAGCTTCGTCTTTCAATTTTTGAGCTGCCGACTGCGCCGCTTTCACTGCAGCGATCTTTGCTAACGGGTTGGATGTTTTATTCGCTTGGTCAATTAAGTTTTGCCCCTGTTTGTCTGCTTCGGCAATCAATTTATCGCCGGCATCTTTCGCTTGCTGACGGATATTTTCAATTTGCTGGTTGACCTGATCGCTTGCCTGCTGCGTTAAAGAAGCGCCTTGATTGTCGCCTTTTAAAACTGAACCGGCAAGATTGCCCAACAGCTGGTTCGCTGCATCCTTGACATCCAAATTGAATTTGGGATTCGCAAAAGTGCCTCCAATCAAGACGGTTACATTGTTCATGTATTGGTTGGATAATTTTCCCGGAAGATTTACTTTTGCCGTATAATTGATTGTCTGGTCTAATCCGGTTGAGCCTTGCAGATTGATTTTCCCGTCGCCGAAATTAACGTCGAAAGGTTTTGTCGAAACGCGCCCACCGTCGATAGAAAATGGCAGTTTCAAATCTTTTATTGTCATGTCTTTTAAGGATTCATTCTTCAACGTGGAAGCCAAGCCGTTTAACACCGAATTTCCGGTAATCGCTACATTTCCGGATGATAATAAACCGCTGGCGGTCAAAGAAGCAAGGAGAGGCATGAAATCTTTGCCTAAAGGCGTATTCATTTGAAACTTGGTGGAATAGTTACCGGTCAAGTTTTCAAAGATTGGAGCTAATTGCTTGATAGTAGCAAATGTAGAAAAAGTTTGAGCAAACGAAACTTCCTGCATATCCATATTAAGCGAAACTTCGGGCTGCTGTGGATTTTTTCCGCTGTCGTAATAACCCGATACGTTCATTTTTCCTCCTAAAGCGTTCATTGCTAAATTTTTCATTTCTGCTTTCCCGTCTTTGACAGTGATTTGTCCTGCAACCTGACTCATGGTTAACTGGTCGAATATCAATTGTTTGAAATTACCTGTCAGATTGAAATCCAGATTTTTCGGTATTTCAATAATTTCCATTTGAGTTGTGTCTTTGGAAGATGCCGTACTGTCGCCCATGAAATCATTCAGATTGAGGTAATTGGAGTTAACAGTCAAACTTCCCTTTAAGGTCTGGTTTTTCATAAAATAGGGAAGAAAATTTTCCAATTTTCCATTAGCAGTCAAATCGTTTTTCCCGATTTGTACCGACAAATCATTTAAATTTACGTACTGTGGCGAGAAAGTAAGTCCTGCATTCTGAACCGTGATATTGTCCTTTCCTTCCGATTTGATTTGCATTCCTTTGGCATTCAATCTTCCGGAAGCTGCTACCTTATCATACTGCGCTTTGTCGATATACGACATTCGCGTAGCTAATTTCAGGTCGGCAGATATATTACCTGTTAAATCCATGTTTTCTATCGGATAAACTTTTTTAATCATGCCTAAATCCAAATTTCCTACAGCAGCCAAACTGATATCAGGATCGCTGATCGGCGTACTCAAATACAGCTGAAAATCAAAAGGATTCCCACCTATTTCCAAATGAGTATCGGAAATATCCACGATGGTATTATCCATACTGCCGCCACTGCTATAAGTATGAATGTTTGTACGAATATTTTTAACCGATTCGGGCAATCCCGGATATTGGAAAAAGGCGTCTGACACAAGCAGTTTTACATCGAATGCAGGCATCGTTTCGCCTTTCATCTCTCCTTTGGCGCTGGCGTCGAACGAAACTTTTCCCGACGTTTTCAAATCTTTGAAATCTTTCGAATACATAGCCGGTATCAACGACAGGAGGTCTTTGAATTGTACTTCCGGCGCATTCAGGCGAATATCCATATCGGTGCTTTCTTCATCCGGAAAACTTACCCAGCCGTCGAGATTCGCTTTTATTTCATTCAGCTGCAGCTTATTATCGGCAAACGCAAATTTCATGTTTTTAAAATCAGCATTAATCGTAGCGTCCCCTTTTGCTTTTGCTTTCGATAAATAAGGAATTTTATCCATAATAAAACCCAGCATATCGACAGTAAAACTGGTTTTGAGCTGCGCTTCATCGGCAGTCATATCACCGGAGAGACTTCCGTTTAGATTCTGTAGCGCCATGTTTATTTTAGTAGAATCATTATCAAAGTAAATATCGGTATTACTAATGTTTACTTCTTTCAGTTTAAGTTTGAACGCAGAGGACTCCGTCGTTTTTGCCGCCTCCGTAGTATCTTCTTTTACAATATCCCAATTGGCTTTTCCTGATTCGAGCACATGTGCGCGCACATAAGCCTTATTGGCAACAATTTTTGAAATTTCATATCCCGAACTTCCAAAGAGACTTTTGAGATTGACCGTAGCTGAAAGCGATTTGGCAAAGAAAAGCGTATCGTTTTCAAATTCGTTTACTCCGGTAATTTTCAAGTTATCCACTGAGACGGAAGCATTAGGAAAACTCCGGAAAAAATTCAATCCAACCCCGTCAAAATCGACGTGGGCGTTTACCGTTTGGTTAATTTCCTTTTTAGCCAAATCAATAATCTTTCCTTTAAAGATAAAAGGAAGCGTAATCAACACAATCAACACTGCCAACAGGACAATTCCTGTTATTTTCAAAAACTTTTTCATGACGTCTGTTTTTTTAATATTATACTTTAATTTATCAAATTCTTCAAAATATGACCCATTCGTTCTTTTTTCGTTTTCAAATAGAACTCATTGTATGGATTAGCCGTTATTTCAATGGGAATATTTTCCACAATTTGTAATCCATATCCTTCCAATGCGGCTCGCTTAACCGGATTATTGGTTATCAATTTGATTTTGGATATTCCCAACTCTCTGAGTATTTGAGCGCCGACTCCGTATTCTCTTTCATCCGAGTCGTGTCCCAGATGTAAATTTGCGTCCACCGTATCCAAACCCTCCTCCTGCAATTTATAGGCTCGCATTTTATCCATCAAACCGATTCCGCGTCCTTCCTGATTGAGATAAACAATTGCTCCTTTTCCTTCTTTTTCAATCATTTTCATCGAAAGATGCAATTGTTCGCCGCATTCGCAACGCAACGAACCAAAAGTGTCGCCGGTTGCGCAGGAAGAGTGCATTCTCACCAATACGGGTTCATTTTTTTCCCATTCTCCCTTTATCAGCGCAATATGTTCTAATCCATTGGATTTCTGACGGAAAGGAATTAGCCGGAAATGACCGAATTGCGTCGGCATATTCACCATTTCTCCTTTTTCTACCAATGTTTCAAAACTTAAACGGTAGGTAATCAAATCTTTGATAGTGATGATTTTAATATCGAATTTCTCCGATACTTTAATCAAGTCGGGCAAACGCGCCATTGTTCCGTCTTCGTTGATGATTTCGATTAAAGCTCCTGCCGGATAAAGTCCTGCCAAATGGGCTAAATCAATGGCGGCTTCCGTATGCCCAGCCCTCTTCAAAACGCCTTTCGTGCGGGCTCGAAGCGGACTGATATGCCCCGGCCGTCCCAAATCGGAAGGTTTTATATTCTTATCTGCCAGCGCCTTAATGGTTTCGCAACGGTCGTACATCGAAACGCCGGTTGTACAGCCTCCGCCAATTTTATCAACAGTTATTGTGAACGGCGTGTCGAATGCCGAAGTATTTCTCGAAACTTGCATATCCAGTTCCAGTTCTGCACAGCGCTCTTCGGTTATAGGCGCACAAAGCACTCCTCGCCCGTGAGTCATCATAAAATTGATTTTTTCGGGTGTTACTTTTTCGGCGGCGACGATGAAGTCGCCTTCATTTTCTCGATCTTCATCATCAATCACGATCAGGAATTTTCCTTCACGAAAATCACTAATCGCTTCTTCAATGCTGTTTAATTTGTCTGAAAACATATTGTTGCTGTTTCTTAAATCAAGATTGTTTTTCACAATCCAAATTTAAATTTCTTAATTCTTTACTTATTTCTTCGTTTACTTTCATTGTTATCCGCAAATCATTATCAATTTGTTTTTGCTTCACAAAGTATAAAATATAGATAATAATACCCACAGGTAAAAATACAGAACAACACAAACGTACAGCCGGTCGATTTAAAAATTCCAGCCGGTAAGGAGTTATTACCGGATAATCCATTAATTTACCGATAATCAAATTTTCGTCCGAATTTAACAGGTCTTCAATCCACTGGTTCATGGTATTTAACAACCGGTTTAATTCCTCATCCTGAAAGTGTTGCTTCCAAAAAGAAACATACAATAAAATTTTTTGCTTTTTTGCCAGATACCGGTTCGCTCCTTCATTCCAATATGCCATTGAGCGAATAGCTTCAGGATAATCAGGGAAGGTCATAATTACCTCTTTTCGAGTATAGTTTCTTATTTCCCGTTTGCCGATAAACCGTTGCAGAATTTCTTTCCAAGCGTCGGGATTCATCACTACCGAATCGTTTACCGCCTTGTAAGTAAAAAATATGCCTAAGGCAGCTAATACAGCCGAACTGAGCCACATTCCCTGCCACACTACCCAGCTGCCTTGCCTTGCCATTTTCCAACCGAAAGTATCAATGGTATAGTATGCAATAAACAGGAAAACCGACAAAACAGCAGGCACTCCTAATCCGCCTTTACGGATAATTGCGCCTAAAGGAGCTCCGATAAAGAAAAACAGCAGACATGCCATCGAAAGAGTAAATTTTCTCTGCAATTCAATTTGATGTCCTCTTATCTCTTTTTGTCTGTTAGACTGCGGAATCATTTGAAAATTAAAATCATTTGTCAAACGCTCGGCTTTCATTTTTGCATTTTCCAATAATTGAATCCGTTGATTAGCCGGAAGACTGTCATAAAGCGCTTCAAAATTGGTAGTAAACAGCGTGTCCAATAACGGCAGACGACGGTTTACCGGATACGATCTTTCCTGTTTAAATGCCGATGTATATACCTGAGTAACCAAATTAGGACGAATTATCTGAGCTACACTGTCATCTTCAGCGCTTGCAGTGCGAATAAAGGAGCGTAATGCAGGAATATTTTTACTAAAATCCCTATTCTGCGTCAGGGATTTATCAACCATATTGAAATTACTGTCAAATTCGATTAAAATATTGCGCAGAGTAAACGTTCCCCTTTGGAAAGGAATCTGATTCTGATTGTAAAGGGATTTACCCGTTCCCATATTCTGAAAAGAAGCGCCGTTATACAAAGATAAAATCAGATATTTTTTATCTTCCGACATTTTCATCCGTCCCGAATCGGATACTATTACCACCGCGTTATCAAATCCTTTGGAATGGTCGTAAATCATCACATTTTGCAATAATCCTGTTTTGGTTTTATGACGTACATAGAGGTTATATCCCGAAATTTCCTTGTAAAATTCACGTTCAGGTATGTCTAATTCCGGCGATTTCATCCGGAGCGAAGCGACGATTGTCCATAATTTTACTGAAGCCTTAGGCAAAACGTTATTCTGAAAAACAAAAGCAATTCCGGAAATAAAAATGGTAAAGATAATCAAGGGTTTCATGATACGGATGAGGGATATGCCGGACGATTTCATGGCCAAAAGTTCCAAATGTTCTCCAAGATTTCCAAAAGCCATCAGCGATGCCAGTAAAATAGCTATGGGAAGGGCCATCGGAACTAAGAAAAGAGCTGCATAAATAAAAAACTGAGCTAAAATTTTCATGTCTGCGCCTTTTCCTACCAAATCGTCCACATATTTCCAAAGGAACTGCATCAGGAAAACGAAAAGGCATATACTGAATGTTGCCAGCAATAATGGTAAGTAAGTCCCTAATACAAAAAGATATAGCTTCTTTATACGAAACATTGATTTCTATTTTGAGCTACAAAGGTAACGATTATTTATTGCATAAACCGAATTTGATTTGAACAATTTATCGGTATCATTATCTTTGCAAAAAACAGTAGAGACGGGGCGCGCCCCGTCTCTACACGGAATTTCACCCCAAAAACCCTTTCAAATGGGGCGGTTTTCCGATATATAGATAGACTATTTTGTTATACAGCGGACACTAAAGCCACTTAAACGGTCGCTGCCGAAGGCTGGGGACTCGTCACTATTGTTAAAACTTAAGCGGTAAGAGACGGTACCGGTGTACGTGAAACTCCAATAAAAGCCCATGGAACCCCTACTGGCCAACTCTCCATTGCCGCTTGAACGAGCCCCTGTAGCAGGTAGGAAGAATGAATCGCCAAAAGAAATCCCTGATGTATAATTGGATGTACCGTTTATCCAACTACCGTTGGCAGTTCTCGAAATAGTATTATTAGCTACCACGCCACTCCATTCTGCTTCGGTAGGTATGCGGTAACCCGAAGGGCATGGATTGGCTGTGGTCATATTCCAATTTGCGAGTGTTGTTGGAGGATTGCCACCATAAGCTGCTGTTCTCCAGCTATCGCCAAAGCCTCCATCGTTAGCCGGATTTTGATCATCTGCTGCGCTCAAAGCTACCAAACCTGTTCCCCATTTATATTTTGCGCCATGTATAGCTTGAGAAGGAGTAAACGGGTCAGCATTTGTATCGGTTACACCCAAATTGTAACACATAAATTCTCTCCAGTCCGTAGCGTCATTTACATAAGCGCCGCAACGACCAACCGTAACGCTCAATGTACTTGCCGGTCCGGTGTTGCAACGGTTGGTAGCTCTTACGGAGATTGTTCCGATACCATAGATAGAAACTGCATCAACCGTGATGGTCTCGGTTCCTTGACCTGCTGTTATTGTCCCTACAGTTGCGGATACTGTCCATGTATAAGAAGTTGCACCCTGTACAGGGGTTACTGAATAAGTTAAACCGGTAGCGTCTTTATCTACAACAGCATCTCCGGTTATCGCGCCTAACTGAGGGCCATTATCGACCGAAATCGAGCCGGCAGCCGTAGCGCTTCCGCCGGTTAACAATACAATATAATTGCCGCTTGTTGCCGGAACGCCGCTAATGGTTAGAACCCCTGCATCCCAAGCGCCGGTTACACCGGCAGGCAAACCGACAACCGTAGCACCGGTAGCGCCGGTGATAGAATACTTAATCGGCGTGATAGCTGTACCTCCGCATACGGTTTGAGCGTCCGTACCGGCTGCTGAAGTTAAGTTAATGTTATTTGTCAGCAAATTAGGAGAGGTGTTGTTGCAAAGGTCAATCCATTTGCTGCCCGACCAAAATTCGACGCAGTCGATATTTGTATTGTAGATAACCAGTCCTTTGGCTTCCGTAGAATCGGAA